>MDTB01067780.1_pt1 | contig 10677 bp, 10 predicted proteins | sample 811161 | NCBI WGS metagenome assembly MDTB01 (sample SAMN05326650, study PRJNA326480) | marine metagenome | isolation source: seawater | place: Mediterranean Sea | collected 2009 | reverse complement strand
TACGCAATTCATCCAGTAGCAGGAAGAATGCCAGGGCATATGAATGTATTACTTGCTGAAGCTAACGTGCCCTATGACGAAGTTTTTGAATTAGAGGATATTAATAATGATTTTGCTAATTGTGATGTCGCATATGTCATTGGAGCAAATGATGTTACAAATCCAGTTGCAAAAACTGACCCAGAAAGTCCTATTTATGGCATGCCAATACTAGACGTGGAAAAATCAAAATCAGTTTTATTTGTTAAAAGAAGCTTATCACCAGGATATGCTGGCATAGATAACGATTTATTTTATAGAGAAAATACCCTAATGTTGTTTGCAGATGCTAAAAAGATGACTGAGGATATAACTAAAAATCTATAGGATAAAATTTTGAATACAAAAATATTTTGCGATATTGCAGATCTTAAAATAATTAGTAAGTTTTCAAATAAAAAAATTGTAAAGGGGTTTACAACCAATCCAAGTCTAATTAGAAAAGCAGGGGCTAAAGACTATAAAAACTATTGCAAAAAAATTATTAAAGTTTCAAAAAATAAGCCAGTTTCTTTAGAGGTTTTTGCAGATGATCATAATAATATGATATATCAGGCAAAAAAAATTAAACAATTGGGGAAAAATATTTTTGTTAAAATTCCCTATTGTAATTCAAAAGGTAAATTTTCTGGTAAAGTAATAAAATATTTAAATAGTAGAGGAGTTAAATTAAATATAACAGCTGTGTATACTGCCAAACAAACAAATCAAATACTTAAAAAAATTAATAAAAAATCAAAAGTTATAATATCAATTTTTGTTGGAAGAGCTTCTGACGTTGGAAAAGATCCATTACCTGAATTAATTAATAGTATAAAAATTTCCAAAAAATATAGAAATGTTCAAATATTGTGGGCAAGTGTAAGAGAACCATATAACTACATTTTTGCGAAAAAAATTGGATGTCATATTATAACTGTTCCACCAGCAATAATTGAAAAAATTGAAAAATTTGGAAAATCTTTTGATCATCTTACTATAGAAACAGTTAAAAATTTTTTAGTAGACAGCAAAAAATCAAATTTTAGAATTTGATGGATAGGGAAATAAGAATAAATTCAAAAAATATTTTTATTTTTTTTTCTCTTTATCTAAGTTTATTTTTAGGATTTTATTACGGAGAAAATTTAAATTATGGTTCAAAAAACGATTGGTTTGGTGCTGATTTATCTCCAATAAAAGACTTTTCGGAGGAATTTGTTTCTACTTTATTAAATTATGATTCATACAATCATAGGCATTCCCCTGTATATTTAATTTTTTTAAGTTTATTACATAAGGCAGGTATCACTTTTGATTTGATAAGATTTATACATTTAAACTTATCCATGACACTAATATATGTGTTTTTCAAATGCCTTAAGTTAAAATTCAAAGAAGTTGATCAAAATATTTTATTCTTAATTTCAATTTCAATTCTTTTATCACCAACCTTCCGATCGCTATCAATTTGGCCAGATACGCGACTAATTGGATTAATCATATTTACGTTTTCAATATATGAATTTTTAAAGTTTCAAGAAACTAAGAGTAAAATTTTTTTTTATAAAAGTATTTTTTTTATAATTATGTCTTCCTATGTAAGTCCTAATTTTTCTGTTTTTATAATATTTTACTTCATTAATTATTTTAAAAAGATATCGTTTATAGACCTAATTTATGGTTTGTTAATTTGTATATTTTTATCGTTGCCAGCTTTTTATTACTTATTTATTTTAGATGTTAATTTTCTTTTAGCCCAGACTCCTGGAGTAAACGAATTTTCAAATAAAAGTTTTAGTTTAAATATTTCAAATAAATTAATGATAATAAGTACGATCATTTTTTTTCATTTATTTCCTTTTATCTTAAATCGAAATTTCTTTAATGGAATAATAAAGTTTTTTATAAACAATCTAATATTTATATTGCCCTTTTTTTTTATAAATATAATTTTTTTTAATTACTCGATTAGTTTTACTGGAGGGGGTTTTTTCTTTCAATTATCAAATTATTTAATAAATAATAACTTAATTTTTTATTTTTTTTGCTGTTTTTCATTTGGTATTTTGGGTTACTTTATAATTTCCAGTTATAATAATTTAGTAATTTTTTTATTATTAATATTTTCAAATATTCAAAATACTATTTATCATAAATATTTTGATCCATTAATTTTAATTTTGTTTTTCACAGTTTTAAATCATTTTACGATAAAGGATTTTTTAAACAAAAAAAATAATTTGATATATTTATATTTATTTTATTTCGCTTATATAATAATGCGAATAGTAAAAAATATATTTTTTTTACACTAGAATTAGAATATATCTAATTATAAATACTAATAATTTATAAATGTTTGATAAAAAATTAGAAGATTTTTCAAAAAAAATTAAAAGTAAAATTCTATTTAATTACAGTTTAAAAAAATTAAATTGGTTTAATATTGGTGGAAAAGCAAAGTTTTTTTTTAAACCTGACAATCTAAATGACTTAATTTTGTTTTTAAAAAAATTTGGAAGAGAAAAAAAAATATTTATTTTGGGAGCTGGATCTAATATTTTGCTAGATGATAAATTATTTGATGGCGTGGTAATTAAACTAGGAAAAAATTTTTCTAACATAAGTTTAATGCCTAACAATATAATTGTTGCTGGTTCAGCAGTTAGTGATAAGAAATTATCAAATTTTGCGTTGGAACAAGGTATGGCAGGTTTTGAATTTTTATCTTGTATTCCAGGTACTGTTGGCGGTGGTCTAAAAATTAATTCAGGATGTTACGGTAGAGAGTTTAAGGATATATTGTTATCGATACAAATTATAGATAAAGACGGTAAAATTAAGACAATACCATCATCTGATCTTGACTTTCAATATAGAAGAAGTGGTTTAGATAAAAATTATATTTTTTTAAGTGCCTCTTTTAAGGGAGAAAAAAAAAATAAACAAACAATCCAAAAAGAAATTGATCTATTAAAAAAAAAAAAAAAATTAACTCAGCCATCAAAAATTAAAACTGGAGGAAGTACCTTCAAAAATCCACTTCATAAAACAGACAAAAAAGTATGGGAATTAATCAAAAGGTCAGTTCCCTTAGATATTTCATTTGGTGATGCTAAAATTTCAGAAAAACACTGTAACTTTTTAGTTAATAACGGAAATGCTTCTTTTAATGAAATGAAAAAATTAATTAAATTTATTCAAGATAATGTAAAATTAAAAACTGACATTGATTTAGAAACAGAAATCGAAATTATCGATTAAATGAAAAAAAAAATATTAATCTTAGGTGGAGGTATTTCAAAAGAAAGGGATATAAGTCTTAAAACGGCTTTACAAGTTAAAAATGCTTTAAAAAAAAATATAAAATTTTGCAAAGTGATTTAAATAAATCCTTTTTTTCAAAAATTAAAAAATTCAAACCTAATATAATTTTTAATGCTTTACATGGAAGATTTGGTGAAGATGGTTATGTTCAAACTATTTTAGAGGGACAGAAAATAAAATATACGCATTCTGGTGTTTTATCTTCAGCTATTGCAATGGACAAAATTGCATCAAAAGAAATTTTTTTAAAAAATAATATAAAAACTCCAAAATTTTTGAAATATGATAATTCAAATTTAATAAAAAAAGATATTTTAAAAAAAGTTGATAAAAATCTTAAATTCCCAGTCGTAATTAAACCAGTCAATGAAGGCTCGAGCGTTGATGTATTCATATGTTCTAAAAAAAATTTTGTTAAAAATCTTAAAAAACTAAAAAAATATAAAGAAATATTAGTTGAAAAATATATAGGAGGTAGAGAAATTCAAGTTGCAGTTCTTGGAAAAAAAGCACTTGGCGCTATTGAACTAAAACCAAAAAGAAAATTTTATGACTATAAAGCCAAATATAATTCAAATGCTAACACAGAACATATAATTCCAGTAAGATTAACTAAAAAAAATATGAATAAAGTTTTAGCTATTGGCCTTAAAGTTCATAATCTTTTAGGCTGCCGTGGAGTAACACGTTCAGACTTCAAATTTTACAAAAATAAATTTTATTTATTAGAGCTTAACACACAGCCAGGAATGACTAAATTATCCTTAGTGCCAGAAATAGCAGCACATAATGGTATAAACTTTAACAATCTGTTAGAATGGATCATAAATGATGCTGGAATCAACAAATAAAAAAATTAAAATTTATTTTTATTTATTCTTATTATTTTTTCTTACAAACATTTATAATGTAAATATAACTAAATTTTTAAAAGAAAACTTTCTTATAAAAAAAATTATAGTTTCTCCATCAAATTTGAACATAGAAGAGATTAATAAATTATTTGATGAAAATATTTTTAGATTAAGTAAAAGTTCTTTTAAGAATATATTATCCACTTATCCTTTTTTAAAATCATTTGAAATAAAAAAAATTTATCCAAATACTTTACAAGTTAGATTAATTAAATCGAAGCCGATAGCCAAAATTGTAAGCAATGAAAGATATAAATATTTAGGTGAAAATGAAAAAATATTTTATGAAAAAGAAAATTATAGCTCCATTCCACTTATAAATGGGGAGATAAATAAAGAAAAAATTATTGAGATATTAAATCTTATTCAATTATCATCTTTTAATATAGACAATATTAGTGAGATAAAAATTTATCCATCAACACGGTTTGATTTATTTTTTAAAAATAAAACAATTTTAAAATTCCCAAATGAAGTCGATTTAAAATTTCTCCAATTTGCTTATCTTCTAAAAACAAAAAAAGAATTAAATAAAAAAGTTATAGATTTAAGATTACCAAAAAAAGTTGTTGTTTCAGATGAATGATTTACAAGTTTTTTTAAATATTAATCTAATAAACCACAAGATTAACCTCTTTATAGTAAATCAAAAAAATAAATCTATCTTTTCAAAAAATTTAAATTTTCCTAATGAATTAAGCTCAGAATTTTCAATATTGGATAGCTTAGATTTAATATTGAAAGACTTGATATTGGAAATAGAAACAAAAATGAAATTACAACTAACCAAAATAAACTTGATGGTAGAACAAGAATATTCAAAATCAATTGATATATCTATAAGAGAAAATTTTGAAAATAAATATATTGAAAAAAAAAACGTAGAGTATTTGATACAGATTTTAAGACAGGAAATTACCAAATACAATTTAGACAAAAAAATTATTCATATATTAGTAAAAAGATGTGTTGCTGATGGTGAAGAGTATAATAATGTTCCCATTGGCAATAAGTGTAAAAATTTTGTGGTTGATTTAAGTTTTGTTTATTTGCCAAAAATATTTATGCAAAAAATTGAAATTTTATTAGAAAACCATCAAATTTCTATCAATAAAACGATCTGTACAAATTATGCTAAATCTTTATTAGACTCAGATTTTGAGAATTTATCTCTAGCAGGTTGCAATGTATTGATGGGGCAAAATCTTAATGAGGTAAGTACTTTTCCAAGAAAAAACATTAAATCTAGTTTTTTTGAGAGACTTTTTCATATTTTTTCCTAATTGTATTTTATCGTAATATTAGTTGTTTTTAATACTTTTAAAGAAAATCATATAAATGCTGAATGGCTCTTTTAACTCAAAAAACAATTAATAAAGCAATTAAATTTGAGGGTATTACATTGCATAAAGGGAAGAATGCAAAAATGACGATTCTTCCATCAGCACCAAATACCGGAATTACTTTCAAGCGAACGGACTTAAAAAAAAATAATATAATTTTAGCAAATTTTTATAATGTTAAAGATGCAACTTTATGTACTACTATAGAAAATGAAGAAGGTGCAAGCGTTTCAACCATAGAACATCTTATGGCAGCATTTTATGGCCTAGGAGTGGATAATGCTGTTATAGAAATTGATCAAGATGAAGTTCCAATTCTAGATGGATCGTCAAAAGAATTCGTCGAAGCAATTGTAAATATTGGTTTGAAGGTTTATGACACGCCAATAAAAATAATAAAAATTTTAAATAAAGTTTTAGTTAACGATGGAACAAAATATATTTCAATTGAACCATCTAAAACATCATTGGAAATTGACTTTGAGATTAAATTTAATAATGCTCTAATAGGAAGTCAAAGAAATTCTATAAGTGTTTATGAAGATGAATTACAAGATATATATAATTCAAGAACATTCTGTTTGTATGAAGATATAGAAAAGTTGAAAAAAATGAATTTAGCAAAAGGGGGATCTCTAGATAATGCAATAGTTGTTAAGAACGATAAAATTTTAAATAAGGAAAAACTAAGAAATGAAAATGAATTTGTTAATCATAAAATTTTAGACTGTATAGGTGACTTATTTTTATCTGGGTATAAAATTATTGGAAAAGTAACTACTTCACAGGGTGGGCACAGGCTTACTAACCAACTTTTAAGAAAAGTTTTTACAAATGACACTAATTTCACAATTTTTGAAATAAAAGAAAAAACAGTTCCTCATTCGTTTATAAATAAAAAAGCTCTTAAATCAATAGCTTAAATTTATTTTTAGTTTTACAATTAATCTGCTAAAAAAGATTGATGCTATATTTTTTTAAAATTATAACAGTTACTTTATTAATTTTTCTTGCATCATGTTCATCTGATAAAGAAAAAATTTCAATTCTAGAAGATGAAAATCTAGAGTTGCAAATGATAGATGCGTATAAAGAAGGTTATCTGGAGCTTGAAAAGGGTGATGTAATTTATGCATCAAAAAAATTTAATGAAGCAGAACTATTATTTCCACAGTCAGAATGGGCTCCAAAATCAGTACTATTATCTGCATATGCTTTTTACTCCCAAAATTATTATGATGATGCTTTATTTGAATTAGATAGATATTTTAAAAAATATCCAAATCATAAAAATATGGATTATGCACATTTTTTGTCTGCTATGTGCTATTATGAAAATATAATAGATGAAAAAAAAGATTTAGAACCACTTCTACTCTCAAAAAAGAAATTTGAATTTGTAATCCAAAATTATCCAGATACAGACTTTGCTCAAGATGCTCAATACAAAATAAATTTAATTGAAGATGTGATGGCTTCTAAAGAAATGTATTTAGGTAAATATTATCTTAAAAAAAAAAAATGGGTTGCTGCTATAAATCGATTTAAAAATATTTTAGATAATTATGAGACCACAATTTATGTGGAGGAAGCGCTCCATAGATTGGTAGAAACAAATTACAAAATAGGATTAATAGATGAGTCTGCAAAATATGCGAGTGTTTTAGGATATAATTACCAGTCCAGTGAGTGGTATGAGCAATCGTTTAAAGTGTTTAATAGAGATTATGAGACTTCTTTTGAAATTAAAAAGGAAAAGAGTTCAGTTTTTCAAAAGTTTAAAAAATTACTTAAATGAAATCTCAAGATAATAGAGATATAAAAAATATATATTTAAAAAAAATTCAATTACTAAAAACCTATAATAAGTTTTATTTTCAAGATAGCAATCCTTCAGTAAGTGATCAAGAGTATGACAACTTAAAAATTGAAATATTAGAATTAGAAAAAAATTATGAATTTTTAAAACATAAAGACTCTCCTTCCGAGAATGTAGGTTTCAAACCTTCAAAAAATTTTAAAAAAGTTGATCACAAAGTACCAATGTTATCATTAGCTAACGCTTTTAATGAAGAAGATTTACAGAACTTTGAAAAAAGAATTTTAAATTTTATTGATCAAAAAGAAAATTTTATTTTAGAATATAGTGCTGAACCAAAAATAGATGGAATATCAGCATCATTAATTTATAAAGAGGGCAGGTTTGTCCAGGGGCTCTCAAGAGGTGATGGAAAAGAAGGTGAAGATATTACTGCCAATTTAATGACAATTGAAGATATACCGAAAAAGATTATATCAAAAGATTTTCCGGCGATAATTGACATTAGAGGAGAAGTATTTATAAAAAATAGTGATTTTAAAAAAATCAAAGACAAATTTGCAAACCCCAGAAATGCTGCATCTGGGACATTAAGACAAAAAAATTCTGAAGATACAAAAAAAATTCCTTTAAAATTTATAGCTTATACTTTTGGTTATGAAAAGGGCATGACAATTAATACTCAAAGCTTATTTTTAGAAAAATTAAAAAAGTGGGGTTTTCAAGTAAATCCTCTTAACAAAATTATAATTGGAACAAAAAATTTAATTTTTAATTATAAAAAAATTGAAAGTAAAAGGGATGAATTAGATTTTGATATTGATGGAATAGTATACAAAATAAATGACTTCAAATTACAAAAAAGATTGGGAAATGTTGCTAACGCGCCTAGATGGGCTATAGCACACAAATTTTTAGCAAATAATGGAATTTCTAAAATATTGGATATAGATATTCAAATTGGCAGAACTGGAGCTTTAACGCCAGTAGCAAAAATAAAGCCAATTAACATTGGAGGAGTTATTGTGTCCAATGCAACCTTACATAATGAAGATGAAATTAAAAGGAAAGACATTAGAATAAATGATGTAGTAGTAGTTGAAAGGGCTGGAGATGTAATTCCTCATATTGTTTCAGTTAATCTTGAAAAAAGAGAATCAAAGTCTTTAAAATTTGTTTTTCCTACGAAATGCCCATCATGTGGATCTAAAACAATTAAAGAATTTAACTCAATAACAAAAAAAAAGGATGCAGTAAGAAGATGTTCAAGCGAAGGGTACGAATGTGAAAAAGTTTCTATTGAAAAATTAAAACATTTTGTTTCAAAAGAAGCTTTTAATATTGATGGTTTTGGAAAAAAAATTGTTAAAAATTTTTGGGATTTAAATATTATCAATTTTCCTCAAGACATATTCAAACTAGATTATAAAAAGATTCAAAAGTTGGATGGATGGGGAAAATTATCTATATCAAACTTGAAATATTCAATAAATGCAAAAAAAAATATTTCATTTGAAAGATTTATTTATTCGTTGGGTATTAGACACATAGGACTAGAAAATGCTAAATTAATTTCTAAACATTTAAAATCTTCATCAAATTTAATTTTACTATCAAAAAGTAAAAATTTTCAAGAATTATCAAACATTGATGGAATTGGCGAAACTCAAATTAATTCAATTAAAAATTTTTTTTTAAATAAAACAAATTTGAAAGTTGTTAATGAGTTAAATAAAATTCTTAACATTAAAAATGTAATAGAAACATCAAAGGGTGGTTTATTTGCTGATAAAACTTTTATGTTAACTGGGAAATTAGATAGAATGAGTAGATCAGAAGCCAAATCTTTAATCGAATTAAATTCAGGATCAATTATCAGTAACGTATCTAAAAAACTTGATTACTTAATAATTGGAGAAAAACCTACAAAAAAAAAGGTTGAAACAGCAAAAGAATTGAAAGTTAAGATCTTAAATCAAAAAGAGTGGTTAGGAATGTTAAAAAAAACTTGATAACCAGATTTTCTCATCTTTATCAAGAAATTTAAAAAGTTTTGAATAAACAAGCATATTATATTTAAACATGTAATTTTTTTCGTTTTTAGTTAATTGCTCATAATTTATTAAATCTTTTTCAATAGGAACTAGAGTTAGATTTTCAAAATTTAATTTATTATTAATTTTTTTTGCGTAAATTAAGTTTTCAATTCTAATTCCGAATTGCCCTTTTTTATAATAACCTGGTTCATTACTCAAAATCATACCTTCTTGAATTTTTATATTGTTAAATTTAGATATAGCTTGTGGTCCTTCATGTACATTAGAAAAAAAACCAACACCATGTCCTGTGCCATGAGCGTAATTTAAATTAATCTCTTTTAAAAACTTTCTAGCTTTTACATCAATTAATTTTCCCGTACTAAATTTTTTTAAATCTATATTAACTACAGCAATGTGACCTTTTAGAACTCTTGTAAAAATATCTTTTATCTTTTTTTTAGGTTTAGAAAAACAAATTGTTCGAGTTACATCTGTAGTTCCAAATTTGTACTGGCCACCTGAGTCGCATAAAAAAATATCATTTTTGTTTATAATTTTTGTTTTTTTTTTTGTAGCTCGATAATGAACTATCGCTCCATTGCCACCAGTTCCAGCGATTGTATTAAAGCTAGGAAACAAATAATTTTTATTTTTTTTTCTAAATTCTTCAAGTTTATTTTGCGCATCAAATTCTGTAATTTTTTTTTTATTAATCTTCTTAATCCAATAAAGAAATTTTGTTAGAGCTACTCCATCTAATATATGCGCATTTATCATATTTTTGATTTCTTTTTTATTCTTAATCGCTTTGAGCATATAAATTGGATCTTCTTTCTTTAAAACTTTGAACTTTTTATTTAGTATATTTTCATAAAATATAGAGCATGTTTTGAAGTCAATTATGATTTTATTTCCATTTAAACTTTTAATAAATGAATTAAAATTTTTTGTATCAATTATTTGATTAGAATTAATTTTTTTTTCTTTTATTAATTTATTTGTTTTTTTTTTATCGGTTATTAAATATAGATTTTTTTGGCTATCTAAAAGTAAGTGGGAATTAGGTATTGGGCTAGTAGGATTATCATATCCTCTAATATTTAATAACCATGCTATATTTTCTGGCGAAGTAATGAAAATAAAATGACATTTATTTTTTTTTAAAAAATTAACAATTTTGTTTATTTTCTTTTTGTATCCCTCACCGATAACAC
>MDTB01034361.1_pt1 | contig 10677 bp, 9 predicted proteins | sample 811161 | NCBI WGS metagenome assembly MDTB01 (sample SAMN05326650, study PRJNA326480) | marine metagenome | isolation source: seawater | place: Mediterranean Sea | collected 2009 | reverse complement strand
AATGATCCTCTTGTGCTATGTGGCATGTTTTTGGGTGGTATTTTCCCTTTCATAGTCAGTTCAATGACTATGACTGCAGTTGGAGATGCAGCTTTTGAAATGATTAAAGAAATAAGGAGACAATTCAAAGAAATTCCAGGACTACTAGAAGGTAAGGCTAAGCCTGACACTGCTAGGTGTGTTGAAATTGCAACAAATGCTGCTCTAAAAAAGATGATTGGTCCTGGTTCTTTAGCTGTTTTAGCCCCAGTTGTAATTGGTTTTGTTTTAGGACCAAAAGCATTGGGGGGAATGTTAGGTGGGGCTTTAATTTGCTGCGTTATGATGGCGCTTATGATGTCAAATGCAGGTGGAGCATGGGATAATGCAAAGAAGTTTGTTGAAAAAGGAAATTTTGGTGGAAAAGGTTCAGACGTTCATACAGCCGCCGTTGTTGGAGATACAGTTGGTGACCCTTTAAAAGATACTTCAGGACCCTCTATGAATATTCTAATAAATGTTATGGCCATAGTAAGCTTAGTTATAGCACCATTATTAGGTGATAGTTTAATTGGAAATTTGTGATGGTTAAAATTTAAATAGGAAGTTGAATAATATAATTCATAATTGGAACGATCATTGAACAGATCTAATAAAGTTTTAATTACAGGCGTGTCCGGTTTTATAGGATTTCACTTAGCTACTTTTCTATTAAAAAATAATTATGATGTTGTTGGAATTGATAACTTTAATGACTATTATGATATAGATTTAAAAAAATCTAGACATAAATTGTTAATTAACCTGAACATAAAATTTTATGATATTAATATTACTCATTTAAAAAAACTCAATGATTGTTTTATTAGAGAAATGCCAGATATAGTAATAAACTTGGCAGCGCAAGCTGGGGTTAGGTATTCTCTAAAAAATCCAGACTCATATGTTCAAAATAATATAATTGGATTTTTTAATATTCTTGAAATATGTAAAAGCCTTAAAATAGAAAAACTAATTTTTGCATCATCATCGTCAGTTTATGGAAATTCACGTAAAGAAAAATTTTCTGAAGATGACAAAGTCGATGATCCTTTAAATCTCTATGCAGCTTCAAAGAAATCTAACGAATTAATGTCCTTTGCATATTCTAACATATATAAAATTCCGTGTGTTGGATTAAGATTTTTCACTGTTTATGGACCTTGGGGTAGGCCAGATATGGCATACTTTAAATTTACTAAAAATATAATTGAAGATATTCCAATTGATGTCTATGGAAATGGAGATATGTACAGAGATTTTACATATATTGACGACATTATAGATGGAATATTTAAATTGATTAACATTCCAAATCAGGAATTATTTTTAAATAAAAATAATTTATACGAGCTATTTAATATAGGTAACGACAATCCAATTAATTTAAAATATTTTATTTCAATAATTGAGGAGTGTTTAGGCAAAAGTGCAAAAATGAATTTTTTAAAAATGCAACCTGGAGAAGTTGAACGAACTTCTGCTGATTTAACAAAATTAAAAAACACTATAAATTTTTTGCCTCAAACAAAAATAGAAGAAGGTATTCCAAAATTCATAGATTGGTATCAAAATCATTATCACTCTGTATAGTTGATAATATTTGAAAAATCTAAATGCCCCTTTTGATTACCAACTAATTTTTCATAATTACCAAGAATTTTTTTCCCTAAATACAGATTTAAATTATTATGGTCAGCAGCATCTAATGCCAAAGAAAGGTCTTTTAGCATAAGCTCGGATGAAAAACCTGGTTTAAAATTATTATCGGCTGGACTTGTTGGACCAATATTTTTTATTGGACAATAATTATTTAGTGCCCAACATGAACCTGTAGAAGTTGATAATACTTGATAAAATTTTTCCATATCTAAAGCCTGTGAGTTAGCTAGTTTAATAGCCTCACCTAAACCTGACATTGTAATAGCTAATAACAAATTATTGCACATTTTAGTCGCCTGACCAGATCCAGCAGGCCCACATAGAATGGATTTATTTCCCATTACTTCAAATAAGGGCATAATTTGCTTATAAGTTTCATTATCTCCACCGACCATGAAAGTCAAAGTTCCATTCTCTGCTCCAATTGTTCCTCCTGACACAGGTGCATCAAGAGATGAAATATTTTTGGTTTTGGCAATATTATGTAACTTTTTGGAGGTTTCAATGTCAATCGTTGAACAGTCAACAATTAATGTATTCTGTCTTACATTATCCAAAATTTCTGTCCAAACTTCTTCTACAATAACACTATTAGGAAGCATGGTTATAATTATATCATTTTCATTACTTAGCTTACTTAGGGATGAGACTTGATTAATTTTAAATTTCTTTAATTTTTGAAATACTGATTGATTAACATCATAGCCACTTACAATATAATTATTTAAAGAAAGATTTTTTGACATAAAAAAACCCATATTCCCTAATCCTATAAAGCCAATCTTTTTCATTTTTCTCTCCGCTTAAATTTAATTAAAGTATCTTTTAATGGGACAGGAAATATTTTTTTAATACGATTAAAATCTAAGTCACCATTTAGAAGTTGTAAATTTTGCTTCAAATTTAACATAAATTTATACCATTCTCTAGAAAGTGAACTTTTCCACTTCCAGAGTAAAAAATCAAGTGCCTCAATTTCATCATTGAAACTGTAAATTTTTAAATGGTTTTCTTGATTAAAATTAATCGGAAATAAATACCTACTAACAATATTAAATTGTTTGGGGATTTTATATTTTCTTAAGTTACTAATCCAACCAGTTTCAAAATTATTATTCATCACAGTAAAGTATATCAAATCTAGAATAAACAAATCTGTTTGGATTAATCCAGTTGGATTAATCATAGTATTATTAAAATTAGATCTTCCAAAATATGGCCCAATAAATATCTTCTGGGGACAATAATCATTAGCATATAAATTATCCCAAAAAATTATTTTATTTGATGATGTTTTTCGAATCGTTGTTAATTCATTTTTGTTGTTTGTTCTGGATATAATTTTTTTTCCACAATAAAATATAGGAATATTATCTTTTAGTAATTTATTAAAATCTTCTAAATAAGAACATTTCTTATCAATGAGTTCATCACAATATACTCTTGGAACTACAAAAATTTCTTCATTTAAATATTTTGAAAGTTTATTTGATAGCTCTGCATGCAAAACTCCTTCATTTTTGACATTAATATGAATGTTTTTTGGTGGAGGAGGAATATCATCAAACATAAGGACAATTTTGGATGCACCATTTATTTTTAATATTTTTGCTTTTTTTGCGAGCATCTTAAAATCAGGATCGCTTTCTTTAAAATTAAAATCTAATCCTGGTGCAATACCAATTAAAATATTTATGTTATATTTGTTTGCAGTCTTACAAAAATTTTTAAAGGCTGAAAGCCACTTATTAGTATAATCTTGCTTCCAATTTAGTCTGTGATTTATATCTTCTTTTGGGCAATAGAAATATGTGTTAAATTTACAATTAGCAAGTTTTTTTATAATAAGGTGTCTTTCTGGCCATTTCAATAACTGGCCATAAAAACCCTCTATATACCCATTTATATTTATTGAAAGTTTTTTCATCGTCATGCTATAAATAATTAACATTATATTAATATATTAAGAAGAAAAATTATGAAAATATTAGCTTTAGGTGCTCATCCTGACGATATCGAAATTTTCATGTTAGGTTTACTTCTTTGTTTTAAATCTAGAGGTGATGAAATATATATGGCGATAGCTACAGATGGAGCAGCTGGAAATATTTTGGGGTATTCTGATTTAGCTAGAATAAGAAAAGAGGAAACAAAAAAGGCCTTAAATTTTTTAGGTGACCCCTACTTTTTTAATTTTCCAGATGGTGAACTATCTTTTATCCAAGATGTTAAAAATAAAATAAAAGAACATATTGTAAGTTTATCTCCAGATCTAATTATAACTCATGCTCCTGAAGATTATCACCCAGATCATAGAACATTATCAAATTTAGTAAAAGATGCAGCCGGGTTTACATCTCCAATTATTTATGCAGATACATTAATGGGAGTTAACTTTGTTCCAGATTATTTTGTAGACATAACTTCCTTTATTAAAAAGAAAACAGAAGCAATATTGAAACATAAAAGTCAAGATCCTAAAAAATTTGTAGAAGCAACAAAATTATTAAATAGATTTAGATCAGCACAGTGTAACGCACCAATAGGTAACTATGCAGAAGCTTATAGACAAGAAAAAACTTTTCCCTTCTCGGACATTAGGGATTTATTACCTCCAAGTCCTTGCATAAACCAATTTTATAAACCTTTATCTAAATCAATGATTTAACCTGTATACTTTATTAGACTACCTAATATTGTTTCTTCCTTAACCCCAGTAGTGCTAGGAAATGTAGAAGGTAGTTTGTTATATTTTCTTGCTGCTAAAAATGCTATCAATTCAGCCTCTATATAGTCACTATTCAAACCAATTTCTTCACCAGTTAAAATATTAGGCGATAAATTTGTTTTTTTAATTAATTGAACCAAATATTCATTTTTTTGTCCTCCTCCTATTATAATAGTATTTTTTGGCTTTTTAGGAAGAAATTGAATTCCAATTTCTAAGGTTTTAGTAGTTAGCGCACTCAAAGTGGCTAAGCTGTCGTAACTACTAAGTTGGTAAATATGTTTTAGATATTTATTTTCAAATAAATTCTTTCTTTCAAGTGACTTAGGAGGAGACCTAGAAAAATATGAAGCTTTTATATATTGAGTAATCAAATCAGAATGAATCTTCCCTTTAGAGGCTAATGAACCTCGGTTATCAAATTTTAAGTTAAAAGTTTTTTGAACGAAATAATCCATTAAGTTGTTCCCTGGACCTGTGTCAAAGCCACAAATTTTATTTCCATCCCAGTAAGTTAAATTAGTAATTCCACCTATATTTACCATTATAGCAGGTAATTCTATTTGTAAGTTTTCAAGAATAGTTTGATGATAAACTGGTGCAATTGGCGCGCCCTCTCCACCAAATTCCAAGTCACTTGAACGAAAATCATAAATTACATTTGCCTTTAATAATTTGGAAAGAAGCTTTCCATTGCCTAATTGGTAAGATTTTTTTCTGTCTGGATTATGAAAAATTGTTTGTCCGTGAAAACCAATTAAATAAGGTTTCACTCTAGATAGATTAATTAAATCTTTAACTGCTGTAGCATGCTCATAAGTTATTAAGTTAGATAAATAATTATAATCATTCGTTTTACTTATGAATTCTATTGGGTGAGAAATAGCTTTTTGCAATAAATCGTATGTTGTTTGCTTATAGGAAGTTATTGATTTAAATTTTGTTCTAGTAATTTTTTTTCCGTTAGTATAGACCAAAGTAGCGTTAATACCGTCTATGCTTGTGCCGGACATTAATCCAATTATAGGTTGAATAATCATTTGCCATAAAGTTTAATTTAATTTTGGATTAATAAACTTTATCTTAAAAAATAAATAAATAAATTAATTTTCTCAATTAAGAGCTAAATATGATCAAAAATCAATTTAATTATATTCACTTGATACTATTTTTGTCACTATCAGTTTTCTTTATTATATCTATTTTACCTGAACATTATCCAGATAATGATAATTTAGTATCTAGATTAATTCATGGTCATTCTGAATTACAGTATACGTTGCAAAATTTTTTTCTTAAATCTTACAATTTTTTTCAATGCACCATAGTTTTTAACTCTAGATGTGATTTAGTAAAATTAAACGACTTTAATAGAATTTCTTTTTTTATACCAACTTTGTTTTTAATAATTATTTTATTTTTTTTTAACAAATATTGTTTTAGTAACAAAAATGATGGAAAAGATACAAGAAATTTTATTATGTTCTCTTCTATTTGTTTTCCATCAGTTTTATTAAGTATCACTTCGATGGGTTCAGAGGCTTTATTTACCTTAATATCAATTTTTATAGTGCTTAATTTAAATGATTTAAAAAAAATTAACTTTAAATTTTTCACATTAGTAATTTTGTTAATTTATGGTTATTTATTAGATAATGGTAACAGTATAGTTTTTTATTTTTTTTTAATAGGTCTATTTTTTCTTTTATTTGTAAGAAAATTTATGAAATTTAAATTATTTATTTTAATATTTATTGTCCTGCTTTTAATTTTATTAAGTTTAATCAATGATATATTTTATTATATTGGTAATTTTGTATACACAAATAAAATTAGAGGTCTAACAGAAGAAGTAATTAGGTTAAATTTAAACAATTTATCTTTTACAGATATATTGGAAAGATATATATATTTTTGGGCCACATTAACAACGTTTTTATTACCAAACAAAACCTTTATTATATCTTTTTCTTTAATACTTATTTTATCAATATTTATTAGCACTTTTTTTCAAAATAAAAATTTATTTGAGTTTAAAAATTTAAAATTTATGTTTTTTAAACATAACGAACAAACAACTCTGTTATGGTTATTAGTGTTTCCAATTTTAGTAATAAATTTACTCCCAACACATGCATATGCTAAATATTATCTTTTTTACCTTCCTATCTTAATTAGATTTTTGTTTGATTTTTTTAGTGCTAAAGTTTTTTTATACTTTACTATGATAGCAACCTTCATATCATTGATTGAATATAATTTAATCTTTGCTTTATTAGATGAAAAGGTTTTAAGTTATGCGTTCTAAAAGAAAAATAAATAATCTTGTTTTGTTAGTTGGTGGTTTAGGAACAAGACTAAGAAGTGTTGTTGCAAACGTTCCTAAGCCTATGGCACCTGTTAAAAACAAACCATTTCTTAAATATGTATTAGATTATTGGTATGATAGAGGTGTTAGAAATTTTTATTTGTTAGTTGGTTATAAAGGCTTTGTTATAGAAAAGTATTTTGGTTCAAAATTTAAAGATAGTAATATTTTTTATTGTTTTGAGAAAAAATTAGCTGGTACAGGAGGTGCTTTAAAAATATTTTTTATGAAAGACAAAAACTATAATCAGGACGAAGATTTTATTTTAGTCAATGGGGATACGTGGCTAGATATTGATATGCATACATTAACTTCAGATAAAGAAAAAAATAAAAATAAAAATAATTTAATAATTGCTGTAAATGAAATTCCAGTAAATGATAGATATGGTACTCTTAATATAAAAAAGAATAAGATTTTAGAAATTTCACCATCCAATAACAAAAAAGCTTTCATTAATAGTGGTCTTTATATCTTCAAGCCAAAAATATTAATTGAGTACTTAAAAAAACAAGAAAAACATAATTTTTCTTTTGAAGTAGATATTTTACCTGCATTAATAAAAGATGGCAAAGTTTTGGGCAGTTTCTGCGTTAAAAATTTTTTAGACATTGGCGTTCCTAGAGATTACTCTAAAACTATAGACATTTTAGGTTAATTAATATAATTAATAAGTTAATTAATTTCACAAAGGAAATAGTTATGAGTCTAAAAGTTCTAGTTACTGGGGGATCTGGCTATATTGGTTCTGTTTTGGTTCCAGACTTATTACACGAGGGTTACGAAGTTAAGGTTATAGATAACTTTATGTATGGGCAGACCAGCCTTTCTGGTTGTTGTTATCATGAAAACTTAGAAATTGTTAATGGTGATATTAGAGATAAAACTTTAATGAAAGATAACATTAAAGATGCTGATTATATAATACCTTTAGCAGCTCTAGTTGGTGCCCCAATATGTAAGAAAGATCCTGTGGGTGCTCAAACAATAAATCATGATGCCATTTTAACAATGTTAAAATTAAGGACTAAAAACCAACATATTTTAATGCCCACAACTAATAGTGCTTACGGCTCGGGGGGGCATAATAATTTTTGCACTGAAGAGACCCCTTTAAATCCAATTTCTAAATATTCAATAGATAAAGTAGCTGTAGAACAAGAATTAATGCAACAAGAGAATGTTATTAGTTTCAGATTAGCCACTGTATTTGGAATGTCGCCAAGAATGCGGCTTGATCTATTAGTTAATGATTTTGTTTATCGAGCTGTTAAAGACAGATTTATTGTTTTATTTGAAAGCTCTTTTAAAAGAAACTACATACACGTCAGAGACATAAGTAAAGTCTTTAGGCATTCCATTAATAAATTTGGAGAAATGAAAAATAATATTTTTAATGTTGGCCTTTCTGATGCAAACGTTTCTAAATATGAGCTTTGTTCAATTATAAAAGAAGTAGTTAATGATTTTATATTTATCGATGAACCAATCGGTAAAGACCTTGATCAGAGAAATTACATAGTTTCTAATTCGAAAATTGAGCAGACTGGCTTCATTCCTCAGGTAAGTCTGAAAAGTGGTATAAAAGAACTTATCAAAGGTTTTTCCATGATAAGAAATAATTACCACGGTAATGTTTAGTTTGGATTGGATAGACTTATGGTAGATGTCTTATTTATTACACCAAACTCTTCTGAAAAAGCATATCAAGAATTATCTAAAACATTTTCAGCTATAGAGCCTCCTACTTGGTCACTGTTACTTGCTGAGTCTTGCCGTTCAAAAGGTTTTAGTGTTGCGATTTTAGACGCTGATGCAGAAAGACTTGGATTAGACAACTGTGTTAAAAGGATTGAAGAAATTAATCCCAGGCTGATTTTGTTTGTTTTATATGGACAAAATCCTAATTCTGGTACAACAAGTATGATTGGAGCAATTGAATTATCTAATCATTTAAAAGATAGTGGTGTGAAAAACCCAATTGGCTTTGTTGGATCTCATACTAGTGCATTACCAAGAGAGGTCCTAGCGTTTGATAGTGTTGATTTTGTGCTCCTCAATGAGGGAACTTATGCATTACATAATTTATTAAGAAGTGATCTGGTAACAAATTTAGATAAAATAAAAGGTATTGGACATAAAGTCTTTGACGGCTCAGACTTAAATATTATCCTAAACGAACCAGAAAAACCGGTTCCACAAGATAGAATGGATATAGATTTGCCGGGATATGCTTGGGACTTGCTACCATACAAAGTTAAGCCACTTGACATGTATAGAGCTCATTTTTGGCACGCAGGTTTCAATCATAGAAAAAGATCACCTTTTGCAGCTATATATACGTCATTAGGTTGTCAATTTGCATGCTCTTTTTGTATGATTAATATTGTAAACAGAATAGATAATTCAGAATTGATAAATGCGTCTAACTCAAGGGGTATGCGTTTTTGGTCAGTAGAATGGGTTAAAAAAGAGTTAAAAAAATTAGCTAATATGGGTGTTGAAACAGTTAGGATCAGTGACGAGATGTTTTTTTTAAATAAAAAATATTATCGTCCAATATTACAATCCATCATTGATGATGAATATAAATTTAACATGTGGACTTATTCAAGAATAGATACTGTACGAGAAGATGCATTAGAATTATTTAAAAAATCAGGTGTTAATTGGCTAGCATTAGGAGTTGAGGCTGGAAATCAATTAGTTAGACAAGAGGTTTCTAAGGGTTCTTTCAAAGAGGTGAATATTAGGGATATATGCAAACAAATTAATGACTATGATATTAATATAATCTCGAATTTCATTTTTGGCTTTCCAGAAGACAATCATGAAACTATGAATCAAACCTTAAATTTAGCTCTAGAACTAAATTCAGAAACAGCTAATTTTTATCCTTGCCAAGCTTTACCAGGGAGTCCCTTGTATACTAAAGCAAAGATTGAAGGAATAGAATTGCCAAAAAGCTACTCTGAATTTGGTTTTTTAACATATGACAGTAAACCGATGGCAACAAAATATGTTAGCTCTTCAGAAGTGTTAGAATTTAGAGATAATGCTTGGCAAACATATTTTACTAATCCTTCTTATCTTAATCTAGTAGAAAAAAAATTTGGTTCCGAGGAAAAAGACAATGTGATGAAAATGTCTAAAATCAAATTAAAAAGAAAATTACTTGGTGATTAATGATTATTTCAAAAACCCCCTTTAGAATATCTTTTTTTGGAGGTGGAACAGATTTCCGTGAGTTTTATACCCAAAACCATAATTCTGGGGTTATAGCCACTACTATTGATAAATATTGTTATATTTCAATAAGAGAATTACCAAACTTTTTTGATCATCTTCATCGAATAAGTTACTCGAAAATTGAAGAAGTTAAATCAATTCAAGATATACAACATCCAGTCATAAAATCTATACTTCAAATGTATAAAATTAATACCGGACTTGAAATACACTATGATGCAGATATTCCTGCCAGATCGGGTTTAGCCTCTAGTAGTGCTTTTACTGTTGGCATGTTAAATGTGATTATGGAAATGTTGAATGAAAAAAGAAATAAAGATATTTTAGCAGATAAGGCTTTGTATGTTGAACAAAATATTTTAAAAGAAGCAGTCGGTTCACAAGATCAAATAATTACCTCTTTTGGAGGTTTGAACCACATAAAATTTTGTAAAGATGGAACTTATGAAATCAATTCTTTAAAACTTGACTTTGAACAAAAAAATAAACTTCTTGATCATCTCATGTTATTTTATACTGGCACTCAAAGATATGCCGTTAATATCGAAAGTGATAAAATAAAAAATATAAAAAAAAATAGTGAGTATTTAAAAAATATATCAAAAATTAAAGATGAGGCCCTAAATTTATTTTCTAAAAAAGAATTAAATTT
>MDTB01006603.1_pt1 | contig 10677 bp, 17 predicted proteins | sample 811161 | NCBI WGS metagenome assembly MDTB01 (sample SAMN05326650, study PRJNA326480) | marine metagenome | isolation source: seawater | place: Mediterranean Sea | collected 2009 | reverse complement strand
TCTATCATAGCAGAATTGCGTCATATTATCAACCTCAATTATTTTACCTTCTGGGGAAATGAATTTATAAGTTTCACATCCCATTCCCTTTCTTATATTGTTAATTCTTTCTGGACTATGTTTTTTTCCTTTTAGTGTGTTACTTATTTTTTTTCTAACCTCCTCACTTACAACTTTTCCCCTTTGGGATTCACCAATTTTTTTCTTTGTCTCTTCAGACATTTTTCCACTAAATCCACCATTACCACCTTTAGTTTTATTAATTAAACAACCACCCACATCAATACCCTTTCTACCATAAAATTTTATAAGTTTTCTTTCAAGGTTTATTGATTGTTCTTCAGTTATATTCTTTTCAAAGAAAATAATTTTATCCTTATCAAAAGGAACATTAACCAAATGATGATGGGGATGGTTATATCTTCTCCCCTTACCCTTTCCTACATAATAGATTTCATCGTTATCATCCAAATAACCATAAACATAAAACATACTTTACAAGAAGAAACTTTCTAATGTATTTATCTTGGTTACATTCCAACCAATAGCATCAAGGATTACTTTGAGTGGGTCTAGGAAGGCTTTGTTAAATTGTAGGTCGTAATCAATGTATTTGTCAACCCCAATCTCCCTAGGAAAATCAGAGATGAAAGAGATTACATTCTCTCTAATGGGGTTAGCCTTCTTGAGATAAATGAACTTAATCTTTTCACCATTGTTGATAGTTGAATACTTATTATCCAACCCTTTCTCTTTGATGTAATGGTTATATAGGAGTGCTCCTCTCACATGGATGGGGGCACCTTTCGCGTAGATAGAAGAGTGAGACTTATGTTTGTTCACATCAGATACTGATCGAGGGAATGCAATATCCTCTGGTGGCATCTTTCTGAACTTAGTTCTACACTCTTCAATGTAATCAATCACATCATCCTCAGTACCATTCATCATCAGTTTGAGGGCGTCCTTAATCATCGTCCTACATGGGGCAGGAGTAGAAGATTTCACTGCTTCAATACCCATGATCTTGAGTTTGGGTTCTTCATATCGAACCCCTTCACTATCCCACACGTTGAGAATGTATCGCTTTTTGGCTGTCCAGATGCCACGATCAGCAATGTTCTCACGCTTCATTTGCATTTTTTGTGAGTACGCGTTAACGAACGTCGCCAGCTCTTCATATGAACGTTCGATAAAAGGTTCCAGTTTCTCTTGGCAGATCTTGTCAAGTAACCCCACAACTGTTGCTTTGTCGCCAGACTTATTACTAAGAAATTTATTAACAATAGGTCCAAAGTTAATATAGATGGAGTCAGTGTCAGATGCGATAACATAATCGGTATCTTCGGTTGACAAGAGTTTATTTAGGTATCCATTCACACGATTCTCAATCCAACGGATAGAAACCTGACCAGAAAGCGTGATAGCTTCAGCGTTTGCAAGTTTATAATATCTGAAATATTGGTTACCAATTGCACCATAACAGGAGTTAAGAGCAATCTTTCTTGCCATCTGAAAGTTATTATACTTTGCGATATCTTTTACAGTTTGATCACGCAAACGAAGTAGTTGTGTGTCTGAAAGTTTACTGTAGTCACTTCCAGATACAACTATATCCTGTTCCTTTTCTTCACCTGCTCCACCAATCAAATAGCCCATTACAATCCCCTCTTCTTAATTTCAGCTTCGATATCAACCAACTTCTGTTTAGAGTCCAACATCTTACCTTTGAAGACCTTTCGGTCAGCGTACATCTTCTCCATCAGTTCAGGCATGAATCCTTTCACATCCTTCCTGAACATAGCACCATTGGCACATACAGCATAGTCACTATACATTTCAAAGGTGAGTTCCTGATTCAGAACCTTATCAATAGTCACAGATGGGTGTCTCTCCTCTACCAGGGTTTCTGGTGAGATGTTGTATTGCATCATCAGGTGGGGATACAGGGAGTTCAAGTCAAATGATACCACATAATCATACACACCAGGCTTTGGTTCTTTGACGTATGCTCCTGCAAACTTATCACTCTTATCACTTCTATCCTTGGGAGGAATAACAATATTCCTCTTCTTTAGGTAGTTGTAAATGATAGTATCCCACATCCTTACCTGATACATGGGGTCCACAAAGTTAACCTTGGCGTCATAAGCCATAGTCATGACCAACTCAATCAGTTTCATCTTGTCTTCCAATCGGTCAACAAGTTCCACGTCAACGATGTTGTAGTCAACGAACTTCTTCCAGTTACCACGATAGAAGTCACGGAAGGTATCGAACTCAGAGTGGTCCAACTTCTTCTGTCCCAGTTCTACCTCAGCGATGTAGTCCAGTCGATAACTCTCTTGGTTCTTGTAAGTGAACTTTTTATACAGGTCCAGGTAGTCAAGTGTGGTCACACCCGCGATGTCATAGACGTTGAACTTACGACCATTGATGTAGGTATCCTCATGAGAGACCAGAGTCCAGGGGGACAACATTCTCAATTTCTTAGAACCCATGATGCGGTCAATACGACCACATAGGTATGGGATGTCATACAAACGACAATTCCACCCTGTGATAACCTCGGGGGGATTTTTATTCCACCAGTCAAGGAATGCATTCAACATGTCTACTTCATGTTCAAAGTAGAAGTAGGTTACATTGTCTTGAGATGGTGTATAAGGTTTCCTACCCCAAGTAAAAATTCTCTTTGTAGACGCCTCTTGTAACGAGATAGTGAGCATCTCTTCTGAACAAGAGTCTGGGTCAGGGAATCCATGTTCTGCCTGAACCTCGATGTCCATTGTGAAGAGTCCAATCTTTGAGATGTCAAACTTAATTTCATCTTCAGGATACTTATCAGAAATATATTGATAGACGTATCTATCATTACCATAGATCTCAAAACCTTCTACATCTTGATACTTTTTATAGAACTCTCTGCAGTCTCGTACAAGACCCGGTTGGATAGGTTCGACGTTCTCACCTGCCAGGGTCTTGTACTTAGATGGTTTTTTAGATTTTACAAATAGAGTCGGAGAATACTCTTCTTTGAAGATGACAGACTTACCATTCTCGTAACCACGAACCAGAAAATTGTTTCCAACCATCTGGATGTTTGTGTAAAACCTCATTCTGCCTCTACGAGCTCCTTATACTTCTTCACCATCTTACTATTGGGTTCAACAATAGTCAAGATCTTGTCGGAGTGAATCATGAAAGTGTTTTGTGTTGTAACATTCAACAACCACGGCACTAGTGTCCCGTCTTCCATCAACTCAAAAGGTTCAGTGAGTTTACAATCAGGTGATCCCAACTCACTAGACACTTCCTCAATCTGAGTCAGAATCACTTTCTCGTTCGTCAGAATCAGAACTTGTAGATTTTCCAATTTCATGATCTTCAATTCCTTTTTTGTACATTTCAACTAATTGATCAACGGGTTCTGTGATACTGATAACCCAGTCAGACACAATGGGGATGACCTTATCTTTACTCATGGGCATCCATGGCATGAGTTGAAGTTTGTGTGGAGAATTAGTCATCCCATCCCTAAAACCATTATCACTAATGATTCTAGCACGAGCTGGGTAGTGGAGGATATATCCAACAACCTTCTCTTCAACAACCATTTCTTTAACGTCTGAGATGACTTCCTCTCCAGACTTCAATAGCAGTAGTTTGATAGTCATAGTTTTTTTTACTTATTATAATGCAGAAAAAGGGGGGTGTCAATGGATTTTGCCATTGAACCCCTATCAGCGACAATAGTCTTACTATATATCAGCCACCAAGATAGAACTTCTTCTGATGAGACTCTGGAACAATTTTCTTCAGAGTGACAGAGAGAAGACCATCAACAAACTCAACATTACCTACCTCAGTATCATCAGAGATAGTCCACTCTCTAGTGAATGAACGTTGAGCCAACCCACGATGATAGTAGGTTACATCTCCTTTATCTTCTTTGTTTCCTTGAATAACCAATTTACCACGTTCAGTATACACAGATACTTCTTTCTCACTGAATCCTGCCAGTGCGAGTTCTAAACGTGACTCATCTTCAGTAACAGCGATGAGGTTATAAGGGGGATAGTTTACAACTTCAGTGCCAAGAATGTTGTCAAAGTAACTATCCAAACCGATAGCGTTCCTTTGGATACGCTCCATCAGTTGGTTGATGTTTGCAGTATTGTATCTTTGAAGTAAAGACATTTGGTTCTCCTATTAAGCGAGTATAGTTGTGATCCCGTTCGGCAACCACACACTAATTATAACACTTCACTCATTTTTTGGTAGGAGGGAAACCCTTCTTTACTGTGGGGTTTCCTCTACTTTAGTCTTCTTACCAATGTTGTACTTCTGTTCCAAAGTCCACTCTCCCTTGTCTCTGTAGGGGAGAACCTTAATCTGGTTGAGTGGTGCAATGTCAAGGATGGCTTCCTCATTGACCACATCAATCAGTCCCCAGTCTACCAAGAGGCGGGTGATACGATTACGACGCTGAACATCATTGATGGTGATATTAGCATACTTACCATCAAGAGCAAACAACTCTTTGAAGTGAACGATGTAATACTTACCTTGTTTGTGAAGAATGTGACATGACTGATAAAGCTTCTTCTCTTTCCTAGAAGCCACACCAATACGAGTCAGAGTCTCTCTTACCTTAAGGAAGTCATCAGGCTCATTGAGTTTCACTTCGATCATTTGATCTTGCGACCAATTGACCTGAGGTTCAGTCGTCTGCGTCATTTTTTGCCACCAGTTTCAAGTCGTTGTTTGATAAAATCAAGTTGTTCATTAGATAAAATCTTCAAGGCTTGAGCTGCTTTCTCATTATTATAACCATAATAACGTTTCACATACTCTAGATCTGAGTCCTTACCTTTTTTGATCCAAGGAGAGAATCTCTTCCTTTTTCTCAATATATTTAGATAAAAAGAATATTGCATATCTTTATCTAATGAATGATACTTGTTCATCTCATTGGCAAACAGAACAGAATCCATGTGCCCCGACATACAACGATTGATAATGAAGGGAGGATACTCACTGATGATAGTGGGATCCTCCTCAATAAGATTGTCTTTAGTAAAATTAAGGGAGTTCAACCAATCTTTGAGTTCCAATATCAACCTCCATCAACTTGACATCCTACCATAGCACCACCAGCTATCCCAGTGGGGATTGCCCACCAGCGCCCGTCACCCTGGCTAAGAGCGGCGCCCAGACCGCCCCCAAGAAGACCGCCAATAATACTACCTTCAACACAACTATTGTCATCAACGTTCGGGGTGTCATAGGTCGGAGTAGGGGTGGTGTAAGTGGTTTGATTCTGACAGGCGACTTCAATACGTTCCCTACGAGATACTACCCTACCAGGATTGGCAGCAGTACCAGGGATGTACTCTTCACGATATACATTCTCATAACAGGTTTGTTCCTGGGAGTAACCAGGTTGATAGGTTCTACTACCTGCCTCAACACTAAGTGGGAGGAAAGGGAGAGCCAACAATACAATAAGTTTTTTCATAGGATCAGTTTCTTGCTAGGGGTTTCAATCTTAGAGAAGATCTTCTGATAATTCTCAGCTACCTCGATCTGAGGGTCTGCAATGTAGCAGATATAGTCTACATTAAGTTCAATAGGATCACCATCCTTGACCAGTGGTGCCCAAGGACCAAAACCAATTGATCCAGTAGCTGATGGACCTGCCACCAACACATTCTCAATCTTCAAGAACTTCTCGTTATCTTCCAGGAGGTTGAAGATAATATCCTCACCTGTGTTCATACGAACAACTTTTACATCCATCATGATAATACCTCAATAGTTTCTACATTATAATACATGTAAGCATTTATGACCATACCAGTCATCGCTCCCCAGTAAAGTGTAAGGAGAAGAATACCTATCCAAGTTGGGATTGTTGTCATTTGAATTCACACTCCACATCTAATTTTAACATAATCAAATACTTTTTGAGGAACATTAATATCTAATGCTTCTTCAAATCCTTGGAATCCTGGGGCTGAGTTTGCTTCACAGATTCGGTATCCGTCGCTAGAAAATAAAAGATCAACACCAGCAATATCAAGATCGAGAACTTTTGCAACTTGAATGCTAAGCATTTCCAATTCGTCGTCCACATCGTATGCTCCCCCTTTACCTCCACGGGAAATATTGGCTTTAAATGAACCATCAGTAGACTTGCGTTGCATGGCACCAACAACTCTACCACCAATAACAATGACCCGAAGGTCTCTTCCTTCCGATTCTTTTACATACTCCTGAACAATCATAGAAGATTTTGATTCAAGAGAAGAAATAAGTTCCGACAAATCTTCAAACTGTTTAGCATCTTCACAAAGGAAAACACCAGCACCATGAGAACCAGTAACCACTTTTAGGACACAAGGAAATCCCACTTGCTTCTGAACAGTCTCTGCTTTACAAGGAAATCTTGTCAGCATCGTCTTTGGGATAGGAAGTCCTGCTTGTGCCATAATCTGGTTAGCATACATCTTATCCTTTGATGCCTCAATCGAAGCAGAGTTAGGCAATGTCAATACATTCAGTCTTTCAAACTGTCTGAGAACACTGAGGTTAAAATAACCAGTAGCAGACCCAGTACGAGCAAGTAAACAGTCAGGGAGACTGAGAATATCATTACGATATCGAATGGATTTGCGGTCATCTCGGGAAACGATCAAGTCGATTTCGTCTGCGAAGACTAAAGAAAAATCGATACCATATTTATCTGATTCTTCAACAAATCTTTCACGTTCATACATCTCAATAGTGAGACGATTACCAAGCATCCACAGTTTCATTTGAATTCACACTCCACATAAATAATTTAAAATCACACTCAAAAAGTTAGAAAAATACAGACCTGTTACTTGAAAGTGCATTCAACCATAAGTTCAGTCATCATAGCCATCAAGTTTACTTCTTGGTCAGCCACAAATGCCATTTGGTACTGGTACTTAGCAAGAACGAGCACAGCAGCAGGAATAGAATTATTCTCAAGGGCATCATAACAAGCATCGTACACACTCCTAATGAGTACACCAGGATCATTGTCCAGATTATTGACAACCCACTTTCGAACTTCCGAGAAGTTCTTTTCCTTAAGACGCTTAACCAAGTCATTTGTTTTTACCTCACTGAATGCTGCCAGGATACCTGAATCAATCTTTCCACCAACAGAATAACGTTGGAGTTCATTCAGAACCCGTCGCCAGTCTGGGAAGTATTTGTTGATGAGTTCGACAATGACTTTCGGATCGTACTTAACACTCTCCTGATCCAGGATATCCTTGATCCTGTTGAAGAAGTTTGCTGCAAGGGCGGGTCGATCTTTGGACTTGATTGAAAAGTCCACGACTGCACATCGGGAGTGGAGGGGTTGGATGATTTTGTTTTTGTAGTTGCAGGTGAAGATGAACCTGCAGTTTTTAACAAACTCCTCAGTAAAAGCCCGTAAGCAGAGTTGTACGTCTGGTGTTGTGTTATCTGCTTCATCAATGATGATGACTTTGTGTTTTGCAGTTGACGATAACGAAACGGTAGAAGCGAAATTCTTCGCATTGTTTCGGACAGTATCCAGGAATCGTCCCTCATCGGATCCGTTGATGACATATACGTCTACTCCAAGTTCATGACAAAGTGCTTTTGCTACAGTAGTTTTACCACAACCAGGAGGACCCGATAAAAGAAGGTTTGGCACTTCACCTTTATCTAGGAAATCTTGGAATGTTTTCTTAACATTACTTGGTAAAATACAATCTTCAATAGTAAGTGGCTTAAATTTCTCCACCCACAGGAAATCATTAGTCATAATCAAGTACAAAAAATGTTGTAGTAGTGTCGGGTGTTCGACTCACATGCCTCCTTGGTGGAGGCTCGTATCAATATCTTACCATCATTTCGGACAGAACACCACATTCCGTTGTCCTTCTTTTCGATGGTGTAAGGTTGGTCCATAATCAAAAACAGAATTCAATAATCTTTTGGCCAACGGCCTGTGGTTTACCTTCATAGTATACAGCCTCTGCCTCAGAATTCCTAGAGGGGTCTATGGCGCCTGGATAATCGTCCATGGCACAGAACTGAGCTGCATGTAATGCCTCATGGTCAATTGTTACGTTTACTTGTTCTCTTATGACAGGTTCATTCTGATGAACTTCCTTCAAAGTATCTGTACAGATGACAATTATAATAGAATCATTAAGTGGATCAGACATGGTGTAACCAGCGTAGTCTCCAATATCACAATCACCAACATCTGCATATACTTCAATACCTGCTTCAGCTAAGAGATGAACAAGAGTAACCCTTTCAGGTGTAAGATAACTTAAATCTAAATCCATTCAGGTTTCCTCTCAGGTATACGAATATAATTATTTGGAGCCCAAGGCTTAGATGCAATGTACATCTTATATTTGTCGAAGATGGATATTGAAGTATCCAACTTAAACTCATCAGGACCTGCGAACACAAAATCTTTGACATTCACATAGTCATTGATGTGCCATCTCTTGTCAGGAGGCATCATCTGAGAGTGATTGTGGAAGATACACATTGCCTCGTTAAGTGTTTTCTCACAGGTGTGTTGCTTACCATACCTCTTGGTATATTCCCAACACATTTCAAACCCCAAGGATAACATCCAGGCAAAGTTCTCATAGGACTTTGCTGCCCACACTGTACAAGGGTGGTGTTTGAATCCACCAGTGGTGCTATAGGGTTCTCCATCCTTCTTGTGGATAGGTTCCCAGTCCCAGTGGAACTTGGAATAGATGACAGAGGCCATTTGACAGGTCTCTAATGGCATCTTGACAATGTGTTTATCTGGGAGAGATTGTGCAGAGATCCTAGGACTTGGATCCGTGACGAAAATGTTCATATGTTTTCAAGAATACCTCTTGGTATAAACCAGTATGGCACAGATTGCCAGTTTCGTCCAATCAAATATGCACGATAAAACAATTTGACATCACCTATACCATTCCGGTAAGACTTGGGGTAGATGGTTGTACTCATAAAACCAAATACCATAACATGAAAAAAGTTTCCAGCTGGATGATGTCCGAGTTGGAAACCTAAAAGTTTTGCCTCATCCTCTACACTGAAACTCAAGCGGAAGTGGTCATGGAGTTGGTCATGTAACTCTGTACATTCACCAATTCCAGGTATCCAATTCTCTAAGAATTCAATGTAGGGATCAGGTTGCATGATGTGCTTTGAGGTTAGGGTCAGGATTACTTTCAATCCGTGGTTCCTTTCTCTTAATGACAATAAACTTGTCAGCTGCAAAGGTACCAGAGATTTTGAACTCTAATTCAGTTCCATCTTCCCAGATAACTTCACCATTCTTCTTTCTCATATCAAGGAGACACTCAATCTCCTTGATGATCTCGGGTGTAATCTTCATCAGCCGAAAGTGCTGTCAGGCTCAAGTGCGATATAGTATTGCAAGTCCATATTCTGGCTGGTAAAGCGTGACAGGAGTTTAGAAGATACAACAACATCATAGGTACCAGGAAGAACCTTCATATTCTCTTCCTTGAAGTTGAAACAGAAAGTATCACTGGTTTCACCAACCTCAATGGCAAAATCATTAGAGGTATCATTCTTCTTATCACGTGCTACCAGTTTGATGACTTCACCATCACCAACCACAGAGATGTCGGGGAGTTGATACACAGAAGATGCCTTCTTGAGTTTCTCCAGTTGTTGACTGGTCAAGACAAACTCAACGTCCTCGGAAGGGAGAGTAATCTCTTTCTCAGGAGGAGACACGATGACGGTAGGGTCAGCGAAGAAATACTTCGAACGCATACGACCTTCTTTGATCACCACATACTCATCACGAGTAAAGTCCAGATCTGCGTTCTGATGAAGGGACAGACCATTCAGGAACTGAGTCAGGTCATAGATACCAAAGTCCTTGGGGAACTCTTCACTTACAGTGGCTTCCACGAGAATATTTTTCATGACTGAAATAGTTCTCAATTTGCTACCCTCTTTGAAGAGAATAGACTGGTTGATTGAAGAGAAGTTCTTCAGGAGATTTACAGTGCTGTCAGATAATTTCATTGTAAGATGTTTTCAATAGTATAGGATGTTTTTTTGGTCTTGTGAAGCTCTTTTAGAAGGTCTCATAATTACCTTTTGGTTGTTTGGTGAGACCAGAGAAGTGATACAGGAGAATACAATAGTGGATGGCTTTGAGAATGTCAAGTTGGGACTTGCCATTCTTCTTACCAAAACGTGACAGATATTTGATTGCGTTGGAACGACAGAAAGCTTCGGAGTCTCCGATACTATCAATCAGATCCAGGGTCTGAGTTTTGTTATCGTTCGCATAGTGTGCTCTATACGTTCCACTCAGATAGTCACGGAGTTCTTTGAGGATGACATCCTCAGAATACTTCCAGTAACCATTGTTATTATCGATATTCAAAGTTATTTCGTTTTGTTCGGGTAAGGGATTTTCAAAGTCATCATAGTGTTCAGACTTTTTGGGGAGACGAGGACCCTTGCTTTGTGCAAGGGGTGCCCATTCATATCCCCCATTTTCATTCACCCAGTCAGTAGTAGACATTACATCATATAATAAAGACCATGCGTTCATTCTACCGCCTCCGAAACTTGTTGTCAAGGGTATTATATGGTATAATA
>MDTB01106011.1_pt1 | contig 10678 bp, 11 predicted proteins | sample 811161 | NCBI WGS metagenome assembly MDTB01 (sample SAMN05326650, study PRJNA326480) | marine metagenome | isolation source: seawater | place: Mediterranean Sea | collected 2009 | reverse complement strand
CGAGAGAATTCCAATAACGGCAACGCGTTCGGTTTGAAGCATTTTATACAAGGCTGGGTTTCGTCCTGTTTTGGTCAGTACGCGGTAGTTACTGCCTAAGGCCTGTTGAAGACTTTTTTGTACGTTTTGGTCATCTGATAGTGGGGCAAGTTTTACGTATAAAGCAGAGGCTTTTTCAGGCGCAATGCGCAACAGTTCTCGCACCATAGGAAGCGGGGCAAAGGCTGTCGTTTCGTCTATGGATTCACCAAGCTGAAACACCCCACGCACTAAGGCCGTTTGCGCTCGAAAAGGCTGTTGATTGAGGACGCTTTTGCTTTTTTGGTTTGGTACCAAAAGCGTAACGCCTTCGGGGTGGTCATAGGCGGCGCCATCAAGTTGCGACAATACACCTATGCCTAGAACAAGATCATAGGCATTGGGCGTTACCCATTCACCTACCATGGTTTCGCCAGACACCACAGCATTAAACAAAGAATCAACCCCAATAACATTCGCAAAGGCAGTGCGGTCTTTAAATCGCAGCATCATTTCTTGCGAAAGCGTAGCAGAAACCACCTCAACAGCGGGGTGCTCGCGCACGATTTGTAGTCCGTCTTCGTTAATATCAAAGAGTTCAGCGGTAGCAGATTCAATATAGATATCCGGGTCAAAAGCGTGTGTAAATTCCAGGCCAAACTGCCGCAAGCCACCAAAAACAGCAAGCACAATAAAAAAAGCAAATACGGCTACTCCCACTACAAAAGCAGCAAAGCGACTGATAAGGGTGACCGCTACTTTTTTTTGCAGCTCAAAGGTGTAGCGCCAAGCAAGTAAGCGAGTAAAGCGCATCTTATTCTTTCAAGGGGTCATTTTTTCGCGTAAGCGAATTTTCAATAGCTTCGATATATTCAAGCGAATCATCTAAGAAAAACAGCAAATCAGGAACTTTGCGTAAATCGTTTCGGAGGCGTTGTGCCAAATCGTGTTTAAGCACACTTTTATTTCCTTTTATTCCTTCCAAAACTTCTTTGGCTTTGTTGTGTGGAAAAATAGATAGATACACTTTTGCTACGCTGAGGTCAACGGTAATGCTGACTTTGGAAACGGAAAGCACCAAATTTTTTACGCCTTGCGCACGGATGGCACCTTGCAGCAACGCTGTGATTTCTTGTTGCAGCAGCGCGTTGATTTTTTTCTGTCGTTGTGTTTCCATGCACCAAAAGTACTAATAACGTAGCCAAACCTGTATTTTTACGTGTGGATTTTCCTATACGTAAAATTGTACACATCGACATGGATGCTTTTTTTGCATCTGTGGAGCAGTTAGACAACCCGGAGCTGCGCGGTAAACCAATTGCCGTTGGCGGAGGCTCTGAACGCGGTGTTGTTGCAGCTGCCAGTTATGAAGCACGACCATTTGGGGTGCGCAGCGCCATGTCGGGCAGGCAAGCCAAAAAACTATGTCCTGACCTGATTTTTGTGTCCTCAAACGGGGAGCGTTACAGAGAGATTTCTGAACAAATTCGGGAGATTTTTTATGAATATACCGATTTGGTAGAGCCGCCTTCGCTAGACGAAGCCTACCTGGATGTGACCCAAAACAAAAAAGGGATGGTGTCTGCTACTCAAATGGCTACGGAAATACGCGCAAAAATTTTCGCCAAAACCAAGCTTACCGCATCTGCAGGGATATCTATCAATAAATTTTTGGCAAAAGTTGCAAGTGATTACAACAAACCTAATGGACAAAAAACCATACCTCCAGAAGAGGTGCTTTCGTTTATGGAAATGCTCGATATTCGAAAATTTCACGGGATTGGAAAAGTAACGGCCGATAAAATGTACCGATTAGGAATTTACACAGGAGCAGATTTAAAAAAGCGAACCCAAGAGGAGTTGACGGAAACATTTGGCAAGTCTGGTGGGTACTATTATCATGTAGTGCGTGGGATTCACACCAGCGAAGTAAAACCTACGCGTATTGCAAAATCGGTTGGTGCAGAACGGACATTTTCTAAAAACCTTTCGAGTGAAATTTTTATGGAAGAGCGTTTGGCGGAGATTGTGGCAGCACTGCAAAAGCGCATGGGTAAAAAGAAAGTAGCAGGAAAAACAATAACGTTAAAAATTAAGTATTCCGATTTTGTCATACAAACCCGAAGCAAAACGCTGCCGTTATATATTTCAGATGGAAGCCTAATTTTGGAGGAAGCCAAAAAATTATTGTGCCAAGAAGAGTTACAAGACTCAGTAAGATTGTTGGGTGTGTCCTTATCCAATTTCAAAAACGAAAAAGAACAACCCCCTATAGAAGAGCAATTGCGGTTTAGGTTTTAAACATTAGATACACGAAGGGTGTTCACTTTTCCTTGGTCTGCCACAGGCATGGCCACCAAATTGATAAGGGAATCACCGTCTACTACATACCCTTTTTTCTTCGCAATTTGATTGACCTCTTTTACGGTATCGTCTGTTGAGCCACCCCCTTCGTACAAATACCCTTTTACACCCCAAATAAGATTGAGTTGCGCTAGGATTCGCTTGTTTGATGTAAACACTAAAATAGATGCGCTAGGGCGCCAAGCCGAAATTTGGTAAGCGGTGTATCCACTATTTGTAAGTGTACAAATGGCTTTTGCTTCAATTTCGTTTGCCATGGTTGCGGCATGGTAGCACACCGATTTCGTAACAAAACGATCGTTTTTGGTTTTGGGTGCTTTTAGCGGAACCTGTACCATTGGAGAGTTTTCTACAGCCACAACAATTTTTCGCATGGTTTGAATCACTTCCACAGGGTATTTACCCACGGAAGTTTCTCCAGAAAGCATTACGGCGTCTGCACCGTCCATAACCGAGTTGGCAACGTCGTTTACTTCGGCGCGTGTGGGTGTAAGGCCATCAATCATAGACTCCATCATTTGGGTAGCTACAATTACAGGGATACGCGCAAGTTTTGCATGCTGCACCAACTCTTTTTGTACCATCGGGACTTCTTCCGCAGGAACTTCCACACCCAAGTCGCCACGAGCGACCATAAGCCCGTTGCTTGCTTTTACAATTTCTTGAATGTTTGCAAGTGCTTCGGGTTTTTCGATTTTTGAAATAATAGGAATATCGTATTCGCTGTGTTTTTTAATGAGTTGCCGAAGGTCTTCGACATCTTGTTCGTGGCGCACAAACGACAAGGCAATCCAATCGACATTTTGCTTGATGGCATAAATAGCATCAGTAACATCTTTTTCTGTTAAGGCGGGTAACGAAATATTGGTGTTTGGTAGGTTTACGCCTTTTTTGGATTTGAGCAAACCGCCTTGAATCACACGTGCTCTAACATTTGTTTTTTTATCTGTGTCTATAACCTCGAAAATAAGTTTTCCATCGTCCAACAAAACACGTTCACCTGGGCTTACGTCTTTTGGAAATTGACTGTAGTTCATATAGATAGCATCTGCGGTTCCTTCGTCAACTTTTTCAGTTGTAAACCGCACTTCTTGTCCTGCCTCTACAAGAGTATCGGGAGCCATTTTTCCAACACGAAGCTTAGGCCCTTGAAGGTCGGCTAAAACACCTACGTGAAAACCAAGCTCTTGATTGAGTTCACGAATTATTTGAATCCGTTCAGACACGTCTTCGTGGTCGGCGTGTGAGAAATTGACGCGGAACACATTCACACCATTTTCCATCATGGCCTTTATGGTCTCTCTGCTCGAGGAAGCAGGACCAAGTGTTGCTACAATTTTGGTTTTTTTAATTTTTCGCATGGTTAAAAAGTTAGCTGTTTTTTGATGTTATATAGTTTTTCTGGAAGCCTGTGGCATGAGATTACACGCCCTATAGACTGCATTTTTTTTAGCGCCGATTCGGTAAGCCCATTAACGCATACCAACAAGTCGGTTTGGTCCAATTCAGGAAATAGATAGAAGCGTTGCTCACTTTGCGGAAAAAGGCTTTCTTGAGATTCGTTTTGAGAGGTAGTAAAATGATTTTCAATCACACGCCACGTTTGTTGCATAACAGCACAATTATACTCGTAAACCGCAAACCTATGCTCAGCAGTACGGGCTGAAAGATCTTCTTTGCTTCTAAACAAAGAAAGGTTAAGTAATCTATTAAGCTGGAAAACAAACATATATGCTGGAAGTACTGTGTGCACACAAACGATGTCTTGGCCGTGTACTTCTGGCTCTAAGTTAAGTTTGTGTGTTACCATAAAAATCTGCTTTTGCGAAGATAAGGCACAAAATCAAAAGTTTGCTTGTATATTCAAAGCGGTAATGTTTTTTTAATGCTTGCTTTGAATGGATTTAATTTGATGCTGAAACTGAAAATAGGCTCGTTTTGATACTTTTTCAACAGCCTTTTTTTTGTTGGTTGCACGTGCAGAGGCAATTACCTTATTTTCTAACCAGAGTTTTGCTTTGTAATAGCTTACTTTTTCAGCACCGCTATCGTTAATCACTTCGTATCTAAAATCTAACTGCTTTTTTTGAAACCACTCCACCACAAGGCTTTTATAACTTAAAACCTGGTTCTGCAACCTGTTCAAATCAACATGGGGCGAAATCACACACGAGAACACAAACGCAGTACAAGCATCAAACCCACGATCTAAATATACTGCACCAATAAGCGCCTCCAACAGATTACCATGAACATCGGGGCCGTATTTTTTTTGCGGCACATTAGATGCTAAGTGGCGAATTAACCCCAGCTCCTTTCCAATTTGGTTTAGAAAATCACGACGCACAATCTTGGATCGCATTAGTGTTAGCGACCCTTCGTTGTTTTGCGGGAGCTCTCGAAACAAATACGCCGCAACAATTGTGTTTAAGACGGCATCGCCCAAAAACTCTAAGCGCTCATAGTTTATCCTTTTCCCATCAGCATCAGTTTCTTCCATTGACGTGTGCGTAAATGCTCTAGTGTAAAGCGATAAATCTTTTGGAGAAACTCCTGTGATCCCTTTAACAACAGCGAATAACGGCTCTTGCTTGTTGGAACGTCCCGACCGCAAAAACCGTTGAAGTTTCATATCAATCGAGTTTAGCAAACAAAACGCAAGCGTTGTGCCCGCCAAAGCCAAAGGTATTACTCATAGCCATGGAAACGTCTCTTTTTTGAGCGGTGTTTAGGGTAAGGTTGATCTTTGGATCAATGTTTTCATCAGCATTGTGATGATTTATGGTTGGTGGAACAACTCCGTGCTTAATGCTTAAAATAGATGCAATAGCTTCTACTGCTCCAGCAGCACCCAAAAGGTGGCCAGTCATTGATTTAGTAGAATTGATATTCATGGAATATAAATATTCGCCAAATACTTTTTTAAGCGCTTTGGTTTCGGCCACATCCCCAAGAGGCGTAGAAGTTCCATGCATATTTATAGCATCAATGTCGGTGGCATGAACGCCTGCATCTGCCAAGCAGTTTTCCATTACGCTTGTTGCCCCTAGTCCTTCGGGGTGTGGAGCGGTAATGTGGTAAGCGTCTGCAGAAAGCCCCCCACCTTTTAGTTCGGCATAAATGGTTGCGCCACGCTCCTGGGCGTGTTCTAAGGTTTCTAATATTAGGGCACCTGAACCTTCGCCCATTACAAATCCATCACGGTCTTTATCAAAAGGTCTTGACGCAGTTTTAGGGTCATCATTCCGGGTTGACAGCGCTTGAAGTGCATTAAACCCAGCAATACTTGCTTTGGCAACACCAGCCTCAGAACCACCAGTAACCATAACATCAGCATAGCCTAAACGAATATAATTCAGCGCATCAATAATGGCATTAGCAGATGATGCACAAGCTGAAACGGTTGCAAAGTTTGGCCCCCTAAACCCATACTTAATCGAAATCATTCCAGGAGCAATATCTGCAATCATTTTTGGGATAAAGAACGGATTGAATCGAGGATTTTCATCATTAGCAGCAAAGTTTAGCACCTCGTTTTGGAAGGTTTCTAGTCCACCAATTCCAGAACCCCAAATCACACCTACTCTTGACTTGTCAAGAATATCAAGATCTAGTCCAGCATCTTGTATGGCTTCTTCAGAAGCCACCATGGCATACTGCGTAAAACGATCCATTTTACGCGCTTCTTTTCTATCAAAATGCTCGAGGGGGTCAAAGCCTTTGACCTCACAAGCAAATTGGGTTTTGAATTTTGATGCGTCGAAATAGGTTATGGGAGCTGCACCGCTTGTCCCTGCCACAAGAGCATTCCAGTATGCTTCTTGGGTATTACCAATTGGTGTTAAAGCTCCAATTCCTGTTACGACAACGCGCCGCCTAAGCATGAAAAATGATTATTTACTTCCTTCTATATATTGAATAGCTTGACCAACAGTTGCAATGTTTTCTGCTTGGTCATCAGGAATTTGAATATCGAATTCCTTTTCGAACTCCATAATGAGTTCTACAGTATCTAATGAGTCTGCGCCCAAATCGTTTGTAAAGCTAGCTTCAGCAACTACTTCATTTTCGTCAACTCCTAGTTTATCTACAATAATGGCTTTTACACGTGATGCAATATCAGACATAGTTTTGATTTTAAAATTTCGGACAAAAATAGAAAAACTTTACTGTTCATGCGTTTTTATTTAAAAATATTGTGTTCCAAAGAAGTTAAATAAATGCAAGTATAAATGAGTAACTTTGTCAAAAATCTCATAACTGTTGAAAACGATCGTAGTTTTCGCTTCTGGCTCAGGCACTAATGCTGAAAAAATTATCTCCTATTTTGCGGGGATTGAACAGGTTACAGTTAGCAAGATATACACCAACAACCCAAATGCGGGAGTCATTAACCGCGCAGAAACTCTTGGCGTTGACACTCGAGTTTTTAATCGAAACGCTTTTGAACAAGAGGTGTTGTTAGAGCTTAAAGAGCAAAACCCATCTTTGATTGTTTTAGCAGGGTTTTTGTGGAAAATACCCAATAGTTATATCAACGCATTTCCAAATAAAATCATCAATATTCACCCATCACTTTTGCCAAAATATGGCGGAAAAGGCATGTATGGCGCACATGTTTTTGATGCTATCTCACTTAACAAAGAGCAAGAAACAGGGATTACGATTCATTATGTAAATGAGCACTACGACGAAGGCGCTATTATTTTTCAAGTCAAAACGGTATTGGTACCAACTGACACGGCAACTGAAGTAGCACAAAAAACGCAGCTGCTGGAACACGCACATTTTGCTCCACAAATACATCAATTGTTACAAAACCAATGAAACAAGTTCATTTGTATACTGATGGTGCATCAAGTGGAAATCCTGGTCCAGGCGGATATGGTCTTATTTTGGAGCTTTTAGGGACAGATTACAAAAAAGAGTTTGCAGAAGGGTTTGAGCACACCACGAATAACCGCATGGAGCTTTTGGCGGTAATTGTTGGGTTGGAGTTGCTAAAAGAGGCTCCTTTGGAGGTTACTGTTTTCACAGATTCAAAGTATGTTTGTGACGCCGTGGAAAAAAAATGGGTGATGCGATGGGAACGCGAAGGGTTCAAAAAACAAAAAAATAAAGATCTGTGGCTACGCTTTCTCAAAATCTACCAAAAACACCAAGTTAGAATAAGGTGGATAAAAGGACACAATCAACATCCGCAAAACGAACGCTGTGACAAGCTTGCAGTAGCCGCAGCGAAACAACAAAACAAAAAACAAGACACCGGATATTTATCAAGCATAACATGAAAAACAACAAATTAGTCATAGTAGGGACAATGGCCTTGGATGAGGTTATCACACCATCAGCTGAGTCAGGCAAAATATTAGGTGGAGCAGCTACCTATATTGGTTTAGCAGCAGCATACGCCGACGTTGATATTGCGGCCGTTTCCGTGATAGGAGAGGATTTTCCACAGGAGTATCTGGACTTGTTATCCGACAGAGGGATCGACATTTCGGGAGTAGAACAAGTGAGTGGGGGCAAGACGTTTTACTGGAAAGGAAAATACCACACGAACATGAATAAGCGGGATACGATTGACACACAGTTAAACGTGTTGGCAGAGTTTAACCCAATTGTCCCAGAAAAGTATCGAGACGCAGCGGTAGTGATGCTTGGCAACTTAGACCCAAATGTGCAACAAAAAGTTTTGGATCAGCTTAAACCAAATCCAAGTCGAACCGTGCTTTTAGATACCATGAATTTTTGGATGGATTTGGAATTACCAACGCTTTTAGACGTCATAAATCAGGTAGATATTATAACGATTAACGATGAGGAGGCGATGCAGTTAAGCAGAGAAACCAATTTGGTTTTGGCGGCAAAAGCCATTCACAAAATGGGTCCAGAATATGTAATCATCAAAAAGGGAGAGCACGGCGCACTTCTGTTTTACAAGGACCATCCATTTTTTGCACCCGCATTACCGTTAGCAAAAGTTGTTGATCCAACAGGTGCAGGAGACAGTTTTGCAGGGGGATTATCGGGTTATTTAGCAGCACAAGACACAAACGGCGCAAGCACCATTAAAGAGGGGATATTGCACGGCACAGCAGCAGCATCTCTTTGTGTTGGCACCATGGGAACAACAGCCTTGGTACAATCAAATAAAGAAGACTTTTTGGCACAGCTTAAAAAAGTAGAACGTTTACGAACCACAACGGCATAAGCAGTGAAACTACCATTATTTTTGTTTAATTTTGTGCAATGAGTGACGCTATTAAGCACGAGTGTGGAATTGCCTTAATTAGGCTAATAAAACCCCTAGATTACTACAAAGAAAAATATGGAAGTTCATTCTATGGGCTTCAAAAAATGTATTTGATGCTGGAAAAGCAACACAACCGAGGCCAAGATGGTGCGGGGTTTGCAAGCATTAAACTAGATATGGCACCTGGTGAAAGGTTTATGAGCCGCGTACGCTCATCAGACCAGCAACCTATAAAAGATATTTTCGGAAAAATCAATCAACGCATTAACAACGTTGAGCAATCACTCGAAACACCAGTTACATCTTCACAAGAGTTAAAGGCTGCTTTCCCGTATGTGGGAGAGGTGATGTTAGGACATCTTCGCTATGGCACTTTTGGCAATAACACCATTGAGAGTGTTCATCCGTTTCTTCGCCAAAACAATTGGATGCACCGCAACTTAATCGTCGCAGGAAATTTTAACCTTACCAATGTAAATGAACTCTTTGACAATTTAGTTGCCCTTGGACAGCACCCAAAAGAAAAAGCGGATACCATTACGGTAATGGAAAAAATAGGTCATTTCTTGGACGACTCGGTTTCAAAACTGTATAAAAAACTGAAGTCTGAGGGGTTCGATAAGCAAGGAGCATCTCCGGAAATAGCGAGTCGATTAAATATTGCAAAAATTTTACGCAAGGCCTCTAAAAATTGGGATGGAGGTTATGTTATTGGTGGTATGTTGGGTCATGGTGATTCGTTTGTTTTACGTGACCCCGCTGGAATTCGCCCCGCTTTTTATTATCAAGATGAAGAAATTGTGGTGGTTGCTTCTGAACGCCCAGCAATACAAACAGTTTTTAATGTGCCCATAGACGCAGTTATGGAAGTGCCGCCTGGCAATGCGATTATTATTAAGAAGTCAGGAAAGGTAATTCAACAAGAAATTAATGTGCCAACAGAACGTCGTGCTTGCTCTTTTGAGCGGATTTATTTTTCCAGAGGAAATGACGCCGACATTTATAAAGAACGTAAGGCATTGGGGCGATTGTTGTTTCCAAAAATTTATGAGTCTGTTAACGGAGACTTGCAAAACACGGTTTTTTCATATATACCGAACACAGCGGAAACCTCCTTTTTTGGTTTGGTACAGCGCGTACAAGACTTTATGCTAGAGGAGTCCGAAACGGCAATATTGAACGAGAAAAACCTTTCACCAGAGCGGCTAAAGGAGTTATTATCGCCTAGGCCACGTATTGAAAAGGTTACCATAAAAGACGTTAAGCTTCGTACTTTCATTACTGAAGACAGCTCTCGCGATGATTTAGTAGCCCACGTTTATGACATTACATACGAATCCGTAAAGCCTACCGATAACCTTGTAATTATAGATGACAGCATTGTCCGCGGCACCACCCTTCAAAAAAGTATTTTACGGATTTTAGACAGGCTAAGCCCCAAAAAGATCACCGTGGTTTCGAGCGCACCGCAAATCCGTTATCCCGATTGTTATGGAATTGATATGGCACGATTGGAAGATTTAATTGCTTTTAGAGCCATGTTAGAGCTTCTTGAAGACCATAACAAAACGCATCAACTAGCGGAAGTATATGAACGTGCAAAAGCAGACATGAAAAAGGAAACACATGAAATAGAAAACCATGTGAAATCGCTTTACAACCAATTTACAGACGAACAGATTTCACAAAAAATCTCAAGCATGCTACGCACGGAAGAAATTAATGCGGAGGTTGATGTTATTTTTCAGTCAGTTGCCAATTTACACGAAGCCTGCCCTAACAATACGGGCGATTGGTACTTCACAGGACTATACCCAACACCAGGCGGGAATAAAGTTGTAAATAGAGCATACATGAACTTCTACGAAGGAAAAAATGAACGAGCGTACTAAATTTAAATAAAAAAGGTAATTTTTTTTCATTTTTTCTTTGAAATGTAAAACGAGTTCGTATATTAGCAAAGCCATAACATAAGTAGGTTAAGTTCATGGTAAGATTTGGGGCAAAAAAGGTGGATTCTTTCCACCTTTTTTATTTTAT
>MDTB01040351.1_pt1 | contig 10678 bp, 9 predicted proteins | sample 811161 | NCBI WGS metagenome assembly MDTB01 (sample SAMN05326650, study PRJNA326480) | marine metagenome | isolation source: seawater | place: Mediterranean Sea | collected 2009 | reverse complement strand
CACGTCGTTGTTTTTGTTGTTATTGTTAATATATTAATACACAAGTGTTTTGAAGAAGTAAAAATAATTTATTTTCCGTCTTTATCTCCAAGTTTTCTACAAGTCTTTCCATATTTGATAGGATGATTATCTATTAATTTTACGAAAATCTTTTGAAGTATTTCCCCAATGACATCTAGGGAAAAATGGAAAACTATTTGTAGCAAAATATCTATACTTACCGTCTGATAATTTACCATTACATTCATCTAAATCACCACTGCCATTTATAAATTCATAATCTTCTTTGAATGATCCATCATATTTACCAAAAGGTTCAATTTTTCTGTTTCCTTTTTTTAGTCGCCATGAGGTTTTAAATTTTCCAGGAATATATAAAATTTCAAATCCATCAGCTGCATAACCAATTAATGATTGACCATTAAATAATAATGATGGATTAGGTTTATGGTAATGATAAAGTCCTTTGAAGTCCAAATGACCATTATAATCATCAATTCCAAATATTTTTTCAAAAGGTCTGATTGCTTCTAAGTTTAATCCTGATGATTGATTCTGGCTGTGTTTTTTAGGAGAGCTTGAGTCATACCAAGCTGCAGTTCCTGGTCTAATTGGAATACCTGTAAGAGTAACACCAACCGTAGAAACAATATATCTTAGGGTAGGTCTTTTCACTGGTTTTTTTGGAAAACAAAATCTTAAATTCTGCTTTTTAAATTTATTTGGGTTACCTTTTGTTGGGAATTGTCCAATTTTATGATTTGGAACTCCATCTGAAATGATGCATTTTTGTTCTGACGATTGTGCGTCAATACTTTTAATAATGATTAAAGAGTAAAACAAAATAACTAAGTAATTTATTTTTTTCATTAAATTAACTTAACAAATCCCGTAATTATCTCCAAGTCTATCCACTAGTTTTCCTTCAATGTAAAACAATAAACTTTATTTCCTGTTTTTTCATAAGCGGGCACTAAAATATATTGTTTATTGTTAACTTCATATATTGTAGGAGGTGCTGAACCTGCAGATTCCATTTTATAGCTCCACAATTCTTCTCCGGAAGAACTATTATAAACTCTAAACATATTATCTTCAGTTCCAGATGCAAAGATAACATTTCCTGATGACGCTGTCAGACCAGCTCTGTTTGTAGATCCGGTATTAAATATTTTTTTTTCCTTTAGTTCCTCAATTACACCAAAAGGTTTTTGCCAAATAATTTTTCCATTATTGAGGTTAAGTGCTGTAATTGCTCCCCAAGGTGGTTTCATAGCTGGGTAGCCATTACTATCAACTAAAGCGTCCCATTCGTGATAATAAGAAAATTTATTTTCATTATCCTTTACTAGATTTATCAAAGTTACAGAATTATCACTCGTTACAAATAGAATGTTATTTTTAGTATCTATTGATCCACCGGCCCATCTAACACATGCGCCAATCGAAATTGTTTTTTTTCCTAATAAAGGTGGAGTGGGAAAACCAAAATTATAGTCCTCTATTTCTTTTTCAAACTCCTCTTTCACCTTTGAATCAAAATCTGTTAAATAATCTTTTTTAAATCTACCTCTACATATTTGCTCAGGAAATTGAACATTAATTTGATATGGAGAAGTTCTTTCACCTGGAACATTAGATATAGGCGCTCTTTCATAAATAATATCAAATAAAGTTTCTCCACTTTCTCTATCTAATATAAAAACATTTCCAGTTTTTGACATTACAACAACTACATCAACTAATTTATTTTCTCTCCTAATCATTGTTAAGATTGGAGGTGCGGCTAAATCATAGTTCCAAACATCGTGTGGAATTTCTTGAAAATGCCATTTAATCTTTTTTTCCTTTAAATCAAAAGCTACAATACTATTAGCGAATAAATTGTCTCCTTCTCTTATAACTCCAACATACCATGGTTCTGGATTGCCGGTTGTAAAAAATAACAAGCCTCTTTTGATGTCTAGAGATAAGCCTCCCCAAGGACTGCCTTTTTTAAAATCTGGATAAATAATATTATTTTTAGTTTTATTAACTTTATATTTCCAATTAATTTTTCCTGAATTTAAATCAAAAGATTTAATCACATTATCAGTCGTAATTAAAATGAGTTCATCTTTATATATTATAGGGGGTAAAGGCGTTAATCCTATTTTGACTTTTCCATTATCGCCAAAACTTTTAATAGGCATGCCATTTAATGAATTAATAGAGAATAAATACTTCCTGTTATCTGTAAAAAATATTTTACCTGCAGCATCATTTTCATTTTTCTTCCATAACAATAATCCTCGCTTTCCAGCAATTCCTTCCTGAACTTGATGTTCCCAAATTTTTTCTCCAGTTTCTCCATTTAAGGCAACAATTTTATTATCTACATCAGGAATATATACATATTTAGAGTCAAATATTGCATTAGCTTGATTTTGTTTTTGCATTTTAGAATCTGTATTAGTTTCGTAAGTCCAAGCTAACTTAAGTTTATTAGCATTATTAGAATTGACTTTTGTTAAACTTGAAAACCGAGTTGAAAAATAATTTGCATGACTTCTAAACCATTTGTTAGAATCGATATACTCTTCTAAACTATAAAGTGGTTTGCTAAAATTATCATTTTTAGCTTTTAATACTTTTTTTTCTGAAAATTTTAACCTATCTTCATTTTTTTCAACAGACCATCTTTTATTATAAGATTCATTAAAAAATAATTCTTGAAAATACAAATAATTATTTTTTAAAAAATTGGCAAGTCTATAAGAGTGCCGACTATTTAAATGTATATGGCTTATTTCTAGCTTTCCTCTATTTACATAATGTCGATCAAAACTTGTGGCATCAATAAAAAATAATAAAAATATTAAAGAAAAAATAGAAAATATTGTTATTATTAAAAATTTAATCAATCTTCTAAAAACAACCATAAGATAAACATTCTAGCATCATTTCAAAGTAAAACGGTAAACTTTAATCATTTTTTTTAGTTTATTAATATTATATGATAAAATTCAATGAATAAAAGCCAAACTATTTTTCCAAAAAGCAGAACAGAACTTCCTGATAATTATAAAAAAATATATGAGAAAGTTTATAAAGAAAACAGGGACGGGACAGGCCTCGCTAACTACCTCTCTCAGAAAATGGAAGAGTGGGGCCATACAATGATTGAAAATAATTTTAAAAATGAAGAAGACCATAAAACTTTAGAAGTTGGAGCCGGAAATTTAAATCATTTAAAATATGTTAAAAATGATTTCCAATACGATATTATCGAGCCTAGTAGGTTTTTTTATGAAAATTCTTCAAATCTAAAAAGAGTTAATAAAATATATTCTGATATAAGTGAAATAAATCATGAAAATAAATATGACAGAATTATAAGTGTAATGGTACTTGAACACATTTTAGATTTACCATCTCTACTAAATAACTCAAAAAAAATATTAAAAGAAGGAGGGTGTTTTCAGGCATCTATTCCCTGCCAGGGAGAACTTTCTTTTTACTTAGGTTGGAGATTCACAACTGGTTTGGCTTTTTATTTAAAACATGGTTTAAATTGGGGAAAAATTATGGAGTATGAGCATGTTAATAGTTTATCAGAGATCTATAGTGAAATGAAAAAAGTTTTTAAAACAGTAAAAATTAAAAGATCATTTTTGCCATTCTTTTTTAAAAAAAAACATTTAAGTTTTTATGCCTACTTGGAATGTTCGAACTAATTAAAAATTTTTTTCTTTTATAAAATAATCTGGTCTATTTTTTCCATCTTCAAGAATTAATAAGATATATTTACCAATCATTGAGAAGGCTATAAGATTTAAACTGCCAAAAAACATAAGTAAGATTGAGATAGTAACCCATCCCGCAGGTAACGACTGAGTGCCATAAAAATAATAAAGAATTGTTAGATAGAATATATAAAACAAACAAAAGAGTGAGATTGTTATCCCGGTCCAAAATAAAATAGTTATTGGTGCTTTGCTGTAATTAAAGATTCCATCAACTGCAAAATTAAAATAGTCTATTTTAGAAAATTTTGATACTCCCTCTGCCCTTTTGTTAACTTCATATTCAACATAACAACTTTTAAAACCTGTAAAATTAATTATACCTCTTAAAAAAGATTTTTTTTCATGAAATTTTTTTATCTCTTTAACAATATCTTTATCTAATAAACAAAAATCCGACTGACCTTCAAAAAGATTCAATTTTGTTAATCTATTTATTGTCTTATAAAATATGTAAGACATAATTTTTTTCCACGATCTTGTATCTTGATCTAAAATTTTTTTTGTCTTAACTATTTTAAAACCTTCTTTCCATTTTTTTATAAATTCCTCAATGGTTTCCGGTGGCTGTTGTAAATCTGAATCTATAATAATTGATGTATTTTCTGTGCTACTAAGACCTGCCCAGATTCCTCCTTGATGTCCGACATTTTTTGTTAAACTTAAATACTTTACATTTTTTTGATATTCTGCAATTTTTTTTATAACTTTTAAAGAACCGTCGATGCTGCCATTATCAACAAAAATAATTTCAAAATCTTGATTTGCTTTTTTAAAAGATGTTTGCAGTCTTTTATAAAGCTCCTCTAAAGTTTTTTCTTCATTAAGTACTGGCGTGATAACACTAATCATAATAACTTAATTTATTTAAAATACTTTTTTCATGAATATAAAGTTTTAAGAAATTTTTATACCAATTCACTGTTCTTTTTAAACCTTCATCAAAATTTATAGAATGTTTAAATCCAATTTTTTTTAAAAAAGCAATATCAGCCTGCATCCTCCAAATTTCATTGGGTCTGTATTTTAATGCACCGTATTTAATTTTAGAATTTGATTTTGTAATTTTTTTTATCTTCTTCACAAGATCCCTTATTCTAATTGGTTTGTTTGAACCTATGTTAATTGGATCAGCATGATGTGATAATTTTTTTTGAATAAATAAAATGCCATCAATGATGTTGTCTATATAATTAAATTCTCTTGTTTGAACACCTTTGGTGGTATCAATCGATTGGTTTGTTAAACATTTAATTATTAATTCTGGAATAATTGCTTTTTCACTTTGATACTCTCCAAAAGTGTTAAAGGGTCTTAAGGATATTAAATTAAAATTTGTTTCTCTGCTTTTAATGACCGAGTAAAGTTCGCTTGCATATTTTGTTATAGCATATGGAGACATTGGGTTTGGTTTATTTTTACTATTAAAAGGAATTAATTTTTGATTTCCATAAATTTCTGAGGAGCCAATATGAATAAATTTTTTAAATTTTGGCCCATGGTTTAATAGATTGATTGTTGAAATCAAATTAGAATCAATGTTTTCTTTTATATGTTTAAAACTATCACCCACATGATTATAAGCCGCAAAATGAAATGCTATATCAAAATTATATTTTTTAAGGTGTGATACAGAGTCTGTATTTCTTAAATCCGATTCTATAACGTGAATTTTGTTCCACATGCTATTTAATCTTGGTGAGTCAATTATACTATTATACTTAACAATGGTTGTAACCTTTGCCCCCAATTTAACTAATCGAGACACCATGTGTGAGCCTATAAATCCTGCTCCACCAGTAACTAATACTTTTTTATTATTTAAATTTTTCATCAAAAAGTAAAATATTTATTAAAACTCATGTTGGCTTCTTTCAAGTCTTTAACTGAATTTACTGTGAATTGTAACCCATCAAATTTAAATATATTAACTTTTCTTTTTTTTGCTAATAATTGTATCGCTTTAACCAAACCTGCACCATCTTTCATATTAATAATTTTTTTTGGGATGAACTTAAATAATTTTGGGTTAATAACGGCATAACCTATAAAGTGATTAAGAATAGGCTTTTCAACAAATTTTTTTACCTTTTCTTTATTGTTCCACTCTACTATTCCAAATGGATTCTGAATTTGAGAAACTACTATTGTTATTAATGCTTTAGAATTGAGATTATAAAAATAAAGTTTTTTAAGATTCACTTTTGCAAGAGTGTCTCCATAGCTAATAATTGATGTTTTTCTAGTGTTTTTTAAAACATCATAAATTCTTTTAAGAATTCCAGCTTTTTCCCCTGAATTAGAAAAATTTATATTCGCAGGGTAATTTGATAAATGATTTTTAATTTGATTTCCTTTATATCCTAAACAAAGATAAAACTTTTTGATTCCTAAGGTTTTATAGAAATTCAATTTTTGTTTTAATAAAGACTTGTTACCAACTTTTACTAGAGCTTTAGGAATTTTTTTTGATAAATTACCTAGTCTTTTTCCTCTTCCACCGCATAAAATTATAATTGGAATATCTTTTTTCATTAATTGCAATTGTATTTAAATTATAAAATTAATGTATATAATAGCCACATAACTCTAGCAATGAAATTAATAATTATTGACATCATAGGTTACATTTTACCATCAAATTATTTTATTTTTTTCAACAATATAAATAAAGACTTGGTTGTAATAAGAGAAATGGGTGCATATAAATTTTTTCTTTTCTTAATGCTAATTTTTATATTTTTTCTCTACATTCTTTTTAAAAATTCAAAAATAATTTTTCAAAAAAAACATATCAATTTAAAGATGAATAAAAATTGGATTTTTATTCTTATTATTTTTATTTTTTCTTATTTTCTTACTCATTTCTCCTATCCTGAATATATCCTTAACCCGTATATTTTCTACAAGCCTACTACAGTACAAAATACCTTTAATTTTTTTTCATATTTTTCTCTTTTCTTTGCTACCAATCTAGTTTTCTATTTTTTTACAAATCAATTAGTTAAAAATTCGACAATATCTTTCCTAGCTACCATTTTTTGGATGACTTCCTCAATTCATCTTGCAAACTTATACCCTTCTTTGATGAGGGATTACTTAAAAGTTATTCTATTTTATTCAAATTATATGTTTATAATTTACTTGCTAAAAAATAAAATTAACGAAAAAAATCTTCATATGGTTGCGGCATCATTGTTGTTTATGTCGTTCTCATTCCTTTTTAAAGCAGATTTAAAAATGCTTTTTCCTGTTTATTTGTATTCTTTAATCATAGGATTAGATTTCAATATAAAAAAAAACTTAAAAATTTTAACTATTTTTCTTTTAGTAGGATTTTTTTTCATCTATTTAACAAGCTCAATTTATGAAGGTAGAAATTTACAAAGATTTGGGGCTAGTTTAAGCAGTGAATTACATCTTTTTAATTCAAAAAATTCAGTTGGTCCTTTTGAAGATAGTTTATTTTTTTACAATTCTTGTGCGTTCTACTCTTGTAATATGCTTAAAACTTTTATTTTTACAAATTTTTACGATTTGCATTTAATTCCACTAAAATTTTTTCATGTTTTATCTGAAGTTATTTTTATGCCATTCAAGTATGGCTTAATCCTTGAGGGATCAAACATAATTCATAAGATTATATTTTACAAATCAATACTATTTTCTCTGATTTATAAATTTAAATTCTTATATTTATTATTAGTATTAACGCTATTAATTAAATCTCTTATTAAAGGAAATTATTTTTTATTGAACCTTTTATTAATATTCTTTTACTTTAACTTTATTTTCACTTTAGAAAACCAAGTCAGACATTACTTTTTTCTTGAGGGCATATCTTTGATAATATTTATCATTTCAATTGTAGAATCTCAAAAATTAATTAAAAAAATAAAAAACTATGCCAAAAAAATATAAAATCATTTCATCAATAATTTCAGTGCTTATTATGTTTTTATTTTTTTCCATATACTTTTCAAATAATTTAAAAAAAGAAATTTTACAATCAAATTTAAAAAATGATTTAAATTACAAGGTCATAAAGTTAAATAATAATTTTAATAAAATAATTATAGAAAAAAATGAGGGATTGGATGAGAAGACTTACTTCAATAAATTTGCCAAAGATGAATTTAAAACTACAACTTTACTAATTACAACAAAAGATTGTAAAAGCGATTATATTCACTTAATTGCAAGATATAATAAAAAAAGTTATTCCGATATATATAAATTAAAACCGGCAAGCGATCAACTTTATATTAATATCCATAATTCAAAAAATAATTTAAATTTTTTGTTTTTTGAAATACATAAAAATAATTCGAGCTGTATAGAAAAAATATATCAACTTTTAGATAAAAAACTTCCTTTTACTTATTACATAGTGACAAAAAAAGACGACGCAAAATTTACAAGCAAAACTAAAAAATACCAACTCGATAAAAATGGTCTCAAAATTTTAAAAAAAGATAAAGATTTAATTATTGAAGAAAATAAAATAACTCTTCACAAAAATTATGGTAATGATAACGATAAATATTCAAACATTAGTCAACTAAATAAGTATTACTATAAAGATATTCTAAAACCTCATTATTTGATAAAAGATGTTTTGCTTGCAAAGATTGATTCAAAAAAAACTAAAAATCTTGTTATAAAATGTAAAGTAATAACAGGAAATATTAATTTTCTGATTTTTGATTCTAAAAATTTTGAGATTATCAATTTCCAGAAATGCAAAAATAATAAAAAAAATTTATTAACTTTTCCACCACGGGAAAATTTAAAGCTATTAATTAGCTCTCAAGCATTAAACATGAGTACATATGAGACGAATTTTAAAATAAATTTTTATTATTTCTAAAACCCATGTTCGCCACAAATAAAACTTTTATTATAGCTAGTCCAGAAAGTTTCAACTCCGCTCGGATTCTCTTCTATATTAAGCATCCAACTAAAACTTTTAAGCTGACTACTGTTAAAATTAATAAATTTATTAATATCCACAATTTTATAATCATTATTTTTTAGTGAAAGTTTTATTTTTTTAAAAAAGTTATTTTTTCCATAAATTTTTAAAGTTCCTTTTGAAAGTGATTTGTCTTTATAAAAAGTTGTTCTTCTAATTAGAATTTTTGCGTTAATATTCTTAGCGGCCCAAACAGATCCCCAGTGATTTCGTTTTATTGGATAATCTATGCTTTTAAAACCTGCGGCAATATCAGTTGAAAGATTAAGACTGTTGTCGTTGCTATATATGTAAGTTGTATTTAATCTTGCAGGAATCTTTTTTTGTTTCAAAGTCATAAACCCAAATGAAACTTTATCATTTATATTATATTCTAAAGCTTTGAACGAAGGATCAAAATTTAATTTTTCTCTAAATTTAATTTTTTTACTTTCTTCATCTAAAATATATACCTCTGCAGATAATTTAGCTTTTAAACTTGTTGGAAACATTCTGAGTTTTAGTTTTAGTTCTTTTGGTTTAATAAATGGCATAATACTCATATGCTCAACTTTACTATCTTGCAAATGATGGTCTTTAATATAGTCAGAACTTTTGATGACTCCATAAGAATGAGTTACTTCAAAATGATGTACTTTTTTATGATAGTTTCCGCAAATTAATCTGGGAAAAGTATCATTAGAGTCTATATTTATAGTGGCGTAATAACTTTTCAATAAACTTTTTTCAGAAAAATAATTTTCTAAATAAAAAATCTCATTTTGAAAAGGTTTTAATAATTTATTTTTTATTATAATTTTTTCGACTAATTTTTTATTTGAGTCTCTTAAAGTAACAAGAATTTTGTTATTCTTTTTTTCTACAGAAGAATTAAAAAATGAAAAAAAAGGAGTTGTAACTCCTTTTCTAAATTTTAAAGAAAAGTTGCTTTCTTCATAACTAATTTTTTCCTTTTTAACTTCTGAGGGATTAAGTATACGTCCAGCACTATGAACTCCAGAAAGTAATCTTTTGGGACTAATATAAAAGCCTGAGATAGCAGGAAATGGAAATCTTAAATTTTGCTCTGAAAAAAACTCTACATGGGCAATGCCTTTAAATTTTTTTAAATTAAAAGTATTTGAAATAGAAATTTCATTGTGGTCTTTAATATGAAGTTTTTTTTGGCCATATTTCTCTCCGTCTTCTTTAAATATTGAAATAATTAAAAAAACATTATTAATTTTATTTTTCATTTTCCAATAATTGATAAAAGTAAGTATGAAGTCGGATTTATCTTTTATATAAAGCGGATAAACGGCCGATGATCTGTTGTTTTCCCACTCATTTCTTTCAGAAAAATCTTTGGCTAATGTTTTCATAATACAATTGCAGTTTATATTATTTTATTAATCTTATAAAGTATACTCATCTAATGAAAAAAATCTTAATCTATAACTCTGGTGGAGGATTGGGCGATTCGATTCAATTAATTCCCTTAATAACAAGTCTTCAAAATCATTTTAATAACACTGAATTTTTTTATTTAAGCGCACATCCAAATCATTTTGAGGGAAAGTTGAAAGATTATGGTATTAAAATTAACACACTTGATTTAAATATAAAATATTTCGGCTTTAGATGGTGGCATTTCCTAGTTGCTAAAAAAAGATTCATTGATCTAAGCGTTAAAAAAAAAGAAAAAATACTCGTCACTAAAAAAAAACCCATTGATCAAGAGCTAGATAAAATGGATTTGATTGTTGATTTACAATCTAAGTTAAGAAATACAATAATTTTGAATAAAATACCTCATGATCATTTTTATTCTTCTACTATTAATTTTAAGTTTTGTACAAAAAAGGCAGAATATTCATCAGAAAATCATCTTGAGAATTTAAGCAACTTTTTAAGCAAAAACATTACAATATTAAAATTT
>MDTB01149360.1_pt1 | contig 10679 bp, 9 predicted proteins | sample 811161 | NCBI WGS metagenome assembly MDTB01 (sample SAMN05326650, study PRJNA326480) | marine metagenome | isolation source: seawater | place: Mediterranean Sea | collected 2009 | reverse complement strand
TCGAGATCAAATTGTTTTAAATTCGGGTCACCTGCTGGACCATCGATACCCGCAGGAGAAGGATGGATCATCAGTGGCACATTTAATTGCACGACCTTCTCGTAGAACCGGTCAAGTACTGGGTCGTTCAACGGGCGACCAATATCGGTGCCAACATAAGCGCCCAGTAAGTCTAGTTCTACAATAGCGCGCTCGAGTTCCGCGCAAGCTGCCTCGATATCTTGCATGGGCAATGCGGCGAAGCCCGCCAGACGCGCTGGGTGTGCGAGCACGATCTCAGCGAGTGCATTGTTGTGTTGCTCGCAAAACCGGATAGCGTCACTGGGATTGATGTGATGAAAATAGGTCAGGGGGTTGGGGGAGAGCACCTGAAAGTCGATGCCGGCAGCGTCCATATTGGCCAGCCTGACCTCGGCTTCCATAAAGGGGCTACCCTCGTAGCGAACACCATCAAGACGATAATCCCCCACCCGAAACCAGGGCGCTCCCGATTCGGTGTAGCCGATTTCTGGCCCGTGTTGTCCCGCCGCACCCATCGATGCCGCGAGCACCGCATGGGCGTGTATGTCGATTGACTGAGCGTTTGAGAGCGCCGCGCGATCGGTCATGACAAGACTCCGGAAATCACTACTACCGCCGCCACAAGGTGAGGCTCACTCTTCTGGCGCAATGGTGATAGGCATGCCGTCAAGCTCAGAGTTTAAGGCCAGCTGGCAGCTCAGGCGCGAGCGGTCGGGGTCATAGTACTCGGCATACTGAAGCAACATCAGTTCGGCTTGATCCCGCTCGGGCAATTTGCCCATCCACTCGGGCTCTATCAGCACATGGCAGGTGGCGCAGGAGGTGCAGCCACCGCAGATGGCTTCGACGCCAATATCCTCCTCATAGAGTACTTGCATCAGCGTCTGGTGCCCTGCGCCTTGTGTGACGGTTCGTTGCTCCCCCTCACGGGTGGTGACATGCACGCTGATGGGTTCACTCATGTTGGCTGCTCTCCTTTTGTTTGTTGATGGCGGGATCTGCTGTGATACCCAGGCCCAAACCTCCATCGATATCAATCATGGCTCCCGTAACCCACTCGGCGCAGATCAGGTAAGCCATGGCCTCTGCAATTTCTTCTGTGGTGCCGATGCGGCCCAAGGCATGCAAGTCTGACATTCCCTCCAGTCTTTGCAACGCTGTTTCGTCATCCATGAGGCCAGCACGCTGGTTGATTTCTGTGAACACCGCGCCGGGTAGCAGGCAGTTGACGCGAATCTTTTGCTCGCCCAGCTCGGCGGCCAGCACGCGTGTCAGACCCTGCACGGCCGCTTTGGTGGCGGCGTAGGGTGAGGCACCGGGAAACGCGCGGCGGGTGTGAATGGATCCGACGAAAACGACGGCGCCTTTTCGTTGCGCCAGATGGGACGTGCAGAGGCCTGTCAGCATCATGGCTGCGATCACATTGGTGTGAAACACCTCTTGTAAGGCGGTTTCATCCAGCTCAGTGATAGCACCCCGATACATGTTGCCCGCGTTATTCACGAGCGCATCGAGTTTACCACCATGATCGATGGTTGCCCCCAGTAATTTTTGTCGATCAGCCGCGACGGTGATATCTGCCGCGACGCCGTGACACGCGTCACCCAGTTCGGATGCTGCCGCTTTGATCTTGTCTTCCCGTCGACCGCAGATGGTGACCTTGGCGCCTCGCTCAATGCAGTAACGCGCGGTTCCCAATCCAATCCCCGAGCCACCGCCTGTGACCAGTATCGACATGTCCTTAAGTGACTTCATTGCGGGTCGCCCTCGGCAAGCGCCCATTTCACCGTTTCCCGGAGCAGCTGAGCATGAGAGGGATGCTGTAGAGATTCGCTGTCGTGGCCCAGCGCGTCGTAGATCACCCGGCCAGCGCCGACCGTCTGCGACCATACGATGGGCTGCGGTGTCGGCATGGCAGCGCTATGACCATGGGCCAGCACCTGAGCGCCTGGTCCAATCCATAAATCGGTGTAAAGTTCATCATGCACGGCAAAAGGCGGCAGATTCCCCAGAACGTTATCTTGATCCGGTACCACACTCACGGTCTCGGGTTGGGGGTGGAAACTGGTGCCCCACACCCAATGGCCGCCCAAAAGCGACCCCCATTCCGGCCAGTCCGAGAAGCAAATGCTCGCGGTATGCAGGCCTAGTAACGCGCCGCCTGTCTGCAGATGCGCCTCAATGGCCAGTCGGGTTTTGTGGGGAGGCGAGTAAGCTTCTGCCTCGCGATAGGGGTCATATTTCTCGCCAATCATCTCCCAACGCAGCGCGTTGACGGTCAAAAGATCGACCGGATTGTCAGCGAGGCTGGCCATGCCGGCATCGAGGTCGGCTTCGATGCGAGACTCAATACCGAGCGGTGCCAATATCATCGCAAGGGCTTCGGCTGACGCCTGAAAGTCGTGGAAGATGCCTCCCACGAGAATCAGATTTTGACGAGTAGACTTCATTCTCGGGGGAGGTGGGCCATGACGCTGGTGGACACCCCGCCATCCACCACCAGTTCGTGACCGGAGATGTATTTCGCGCCTTCGGAGTCGAGAAAAAGCACGGCTTCCGCTATGTCGGCTGCTTCGCCCAAAGCGCGCAGTGGCACACCACCGCCCCTCACTGCCCGTACTTTTGGGTTTTCAAAAATCGGTTTGGACATGCCTGCATCGATCATGCCGGGAGCGATGGCATTCACGCGAATCCCTTTTGGGCCCCACTCGATGGCCATGGCTTGCGTCATGTTGGCCATGGCAGCCTTTGTAGGGCCGTATAGTCCGACCCCCGGGGCGGGGTGAATGCCATTGATGGACGTAAAATTGATGATATGGCCCGAGCCTCTTTCCATCATGGCCGGCGCGATTTCGCGGGCGCAGAAGCAGCTCCCCAGCAGATTGACATTGACCACGTCGATGTAGTCCTCGGCTGACTGTGCTTCCATGGCACCAAAGCGCACGATGCCGGCATTGTTCACAAGGAGGTCAGGCGTCTCGCCAAAGGTCTTGAAAGCGGCTGCGATCTGTTCGGGGGAGGTGACATCGGCCTCAATGCCCACGGCGTTGTCGATCTCTGACGCGGTCTGCGCTACGCGGTCGGCACCCAAATCGAAGATGCCGATGCGATAGCCGGCCTCGCTAAGGCGACGCGCGACGTCGGCGCCCAATCCGGCGGCTCCACCTGTAATCACTGCCGTTCTCATGTTGACCTCTCTGCTTATGCTCTCTGATGACAGAGGTGACTGTTTTTTTAGTGGGCCCAAGCCGATACTCCCGGAGGACCTCGCCGTAACTCGTTTGGCTGACTACTTAATTCCTTAATTAAGGATTGAGTCCCATGGACTGCACCAGTTCTTTGGTCAGAATGCGCTCCGAATACTCGCTCACTCGCCAGCCGGGCAATTGCCACTCCTTGGGCAGGGGAGTGCTCGAGTCGACCAGCCGGCCGTTTTTTATGATGTGGCGGAACCGGTCGGCGTCTCCGAGCTGGGTGACGTGAGTCTCTGGCTCGCCATCAAAAACCAGGATGTCAGCAAGATAATCGGGTTTGATGCAGCCCAACTCGCCTTCCAGCTTGAGTGCCCGGGCGCCTTGCTCGGTGGCGCTGTTGATCGCTTGTAAGGGGGTCATGCCTAGGTCCTCTACGAAGACCTGGAGCTCTCGGTAGTGCCAATCCCCGTAGGGCGTCAGGCTGAAACCGCTCTCACTGCCGGTCAGTAATGGCACTCCGGCATCAAATGCCGCACGAAGCGTCCCCACGCTCTCGGTAATTTCGGCGCGAAAGACCTCCCGAAGACTCTCATCTGAGCCTATTGCGGCGCCAAAGTCGGCCAAGTTAGCTTGGAAGGTGAAGGTGGGGACTAGCGGTACTTTACGATCTACCACCGCTTGCAGCGCTTCGTCGTCCATATAAGTGGCGTGCAGGATCATGTCGAAACCCGCCAGCGCCGCGTCTCGTGTGCTGGTAGCGTTGCGGCAATGCCCAACAACGGGAATGCCGAATTGATGCGCGGTATCACAGACCAGCTTGAGTTCGTCCAGTGTCCAGGTCGAGATTTCACCGGCTTCTTTCCCCGGTCGAATGGGTAGCCCGCTGACATGCACTTTGATCCAGTCCACGCCTGTTTTGATCTGCTTGTGGATCTCTCGAACGATCTCGTCCGGCGTGTGGACGATCCGGGCATAGCCGCGAGTACCCTCGTCGGGCAGTAGTCGGGTCGCGGTGCCGCCCACGCAGTTGATCAGTACATTTCCCCCGGTGGTCATCCGGGGCCCTTCAATCACCCCTCCTTCGATGGCATCTCGTAGATCTACTCCCACATCGAACACGCAATCAGCGTCAAAAAAGCTGGTAAATCCCGCGCGCAGCACTTTTTGCGCGTTGACCCCGGCGACCAGCGCTGCAAGCCCATAGCGCCGATGGAAAAAGAGCTCGTCGTTACTGTTGGGATGGTCAAAGCTGATGTGGCAGTGACTGTCTATGAGTCCCGGCAACACCCGACATCCGGTGGCATCGATATCCCGCGCGACGGTATCGACCGGGCAGCTAGCACTAGCCTCAGCGCCCACGGCCACAATTCGTTGGTCACAGATCAGTACGTCGCCGGCAAATGGTTCAGCACCGGTCCCGTCAATAATGAGCCCGTTGCGGATCAAGGTGTATGCTTGGCTCATAGTCTTTGTCCCTCAGTGAGCGCGGTTGGATGAAAGTCTTCGTGCGAGGTTTTGTTAAGCGCGATGAAGCGCATCAACGCATCTCCTTGCTCCAATGTGTGGCGCTGGATACGTTCGCGGGCGGCCTTGGCGTCCCCAGCAAAGATAGCGGAAATGATGTCATCGTGATCTGACTGATTGATTTCTAACCTTCCGGCAGCGACAACCTGAAAGCGTCGATAGGGGAGGACCCTGAGTGCGAGCCATTCGGCGGTGTCGATTAATACTTTGTTGTGGCAGCCTCGCACAATAGTTTGGTGGAAGGCACTGCCCAATTCGGCATATTTATTGGGATCACCCTGGTGACGTAAGTTCTCCGCCGCGGCCTCGTGAATGGCCATGAGCTCGGTCTTTTCACCCGGTGCCATCCTTGATGTGCTCAAGAACGCGGCTGCGCCCTCGAGTTCTGACAATGCCTCAAATAACTCGAGAAGTGTACCCGGCTCCAACTCGGCGACAACGGCTCGCTTGTGCGCGCTCTTGGAGACAATGCCTGCTTGAACGAGCTGTGTAATGGCCTCTCTTACCGGGGTGCGGGAAACCCCAAAGCGCGACGCAAGACGGCCTTCCTCAAGGGCAGCCCCCGGCGCTAATCGACCATTAAAAATATCGCTCTCAATCGCAAGACGAACCGCGTCTGCCTGTGTGGGGTCTCGGGTGCTCATCTGGTCAATCCCGTTGACTGCACCGATTGCGGCGCACCGACAAGAAGCGGGTAGCTGCCCCAGTTGGGGCGCTCTGTCGCGGTATCCGCCACAGGAGGGCGAGCAGGATCAGGACGCGCGTCATGCTGGAGGAGGCTTTTCAGCAGATTGGTCAGCGTGCCCAAGTGAGGTGCCTCGTCCGAATCTTTGGCATTGCCAAGCCCGCCCGCGATATCCCGTCCGAAACAGGTGTGAATCCCGATGCCAAAGGTGAGGCCAAACGTTGGTATGCGATTCGCGACTTCGCGATTCGGATTAAATGATGCAGCATCCTGACCGAATAGCGATGTCTCGAGGTTTGCTGACATCAGGTCAATCAGCACGCTGTCCCCAGCGGCGACGGGCGTGCCGTCAGGAAGCGAAAATGATTCACTGGCCTCGCGCCAGGCAACGGGGCTTGCCGGATGAAGTCGCAGACTTTCGTGCACGCAGCGTTGCAAAAAACGATCATCGGTTTTAAGCCGAATGCGGTCTTCCGGGTGTGCCTCAGACCATTGCTCAAGCTCATGGAAAGCGTGGGTCAGGGCGTTGGCTGAGCTGTGTGCACCGGCCTGCATAAAGAACGCCACTTCGCGCAGGATCATGTCGTCATTAAGGTCCTGATCGTCACGATTGGCCAGCAGCACGGTCAGAATGTCTCGTGGCGCCTGGTCTTCGGACTGCATCCCCCGAGCGACTTTTTCAAGGATAGCCTCGCGGCGTCGTTTTGATGGTGTTAGAAAGCGTGTGTTGAACTGCGCGAGGGCATCGGCAACCTCTTGGCGAACGACTTCCTTCTCTCGAGTGGAATGAAACAGCGTCGCGCCCTCACTGAATTTCCGGGTAAAGGCGACCAACGCATCGGTTTCACTTTCAGAGCCTTCGGGGCGATCAATCCCCGCGATATCCGCGCTCAGGTTAATGTTCACTCGAAAGCCAAATTCGGGCAGATCGAGACGCCCTTGGTCGAGGTAGGCCGCCAGCGTTTGTGCGAGCGTGACGGGATAAACCTCACGTTCGTAGTAGCGCGCAAAGTCCCGGCGAAACAACTTCCACTCGATGGCTCTGCGGCAGGCATGGGGTTCTCCGTGCAGGGTCAGTAGCACGCGCTCCATGAGCACGTCACATTCGCCGTACATCGACTGCACCAGGCGCCGATCGCAGAGCGCAGTATGTGCGTGCTGATAGCCGGTAACCTTGGCGGGCGCGTTCATTGATTCAGAACAGAACCGGATAGGTTGCCCAGACATCTCGCTCCGACGCCTCGATTTTCTGCGGCGGCTGGTCCGGGTTGGGGAGCATTCCCCGTTCGATCAGCTCTTTGATAATCAAGGTGACGGTGCCGAATTGATGGTTCTCCGGGTTGGGGGCTTCGCTATCTCGCAACACAGTGCCGGCAACTAGATTCATGCCAAGACAGACATGCATACCGCCACCAAACGACATTCCGGCAGGGCTGATGCGCCCTTGAATTGTTCGCAGCGGATTAAATTCGGTCGCATCTTCACCGAATACGGTGACATCCCGGTTTGCGGTCTGCAGCTCGATGACCACCTTGCCACCTTTCGGTATAAGCCGCCCGTCTGCCAGCGTGACGTCGGCTTCAGCCCGGCGCCAAGCCTCGGGACTGGAGGGGTGGAGGCGCATGCTCTCCAAAACGAAGCGTTGCAGTTGGTGCGGGTTCGCGACGATCTCTCCGGGTGTCTCGTTCTCGTTAGCGCACCATTTAAAGAGTTCATTGGTGGCGTGTACCAGGGTATGGACCGACGTGTGTGACGCTGCGAGATAAAAGAAGGCGACTTCCCGGACCATCAATTCGTCCGGCATGGATAACTCGGCGTCATGCATTAATAAGATCGTCAGGATGTCTCGCGGTAGTGCCTCCTCACTGAGATTGCCCGCCCGGTATTCCTCAAGAATGGCCAGACGGCGAGCGCGTGAGGGGAGGAAAAAGCGTTCCCGAAATTCGTCGATGGCCTCTCGGATCTCCTGAAAGATCGGCTCCCGGTCGCCCTTGAATTGGCCGATGGTGGCGGCCTGACCGAGTTGGATCAGCAATCGATGCTGGGCATCGGCCTCTTCTACGGTTCCTTCTATTCGGTCAATTCCGGCGAAGGACAGTGATAGATGCACCATGATGCGGTAGCCTAGCTCTTTGAGATCGAGTGATGAGTCGGTGAGAAACTGGTTCAGAGTCTCTCTGAGTAGATCGGGAAAGACTTCATTTTCATAGACTCTGAAAAAGTTTTTCCGGAATAGCTGGCTTTCGATCGAGCGTCGCTGGCGGTGTTCGTCCCCGTGGAGCGTCACCAAAACCTTGTCCATGAGGATCTTGCCCTCATCGTAGAGGGACTGCTTCAGATCAGTAATGCGCAGGGCATGCTCGACATCGAGGTAGGTGCTGACGCGATGGACTTCCATGCTGATTCTCCCTGATAGCGACGGGCGCTAACGATCAATGTGGTTTCCTGGAGGCCAGAGTGTATACATCATGCATAAAAGTGTACACACTTTGATGTGGCGCTTCGGGCTTTGTTAGCGAGCTGACCGGTAGTGTATGCGCCGGTTCACCATCGGGGCGCCCATCGCATACCGCCACACGGAGTGCTTTATCAATCGCCTTGGCGGTGTCATATTATCTCCATCGGTCGAGGTTCAGGAGGTAAAGCATGAAGCTGACGGTCAACGGTAACGCACTTCAGATCAAGAGTGATGCCGATACGCCACTTTTGTGGGTGCTGCGGGATGAGCTGAATATGGTCGGCACAAAGTTCGGGTGTGGCATTGCCCAGTGCGGCGCCTGCACGGTTCATCTGGAGGGTCGCGCAATTCGCTCCTGTGTCACTCCGGTCTCCGCAGTGGTGGGGAAGCAGATCCAGACCATTGAAGGCCAGGCGGACGAGAAGGGCCTGTCGCCCGTGCAGCGTGCCTGGTTGGAAACGGATGTGGCGCAATGCGGTTATTGTCAGTCGGGTCAGATTATGGCCGCATCGGCGCTGTTGTCGGAAAACCCCAGCCCGACCGATGCAGAAATCGATACCGCCATGGCGGGCAATATTTGCCGGTGTGGCACGTATCCGCGGATACGCACAGCCGTGCACTTGGCGGCTCTGTGGATGACAGAGGAGCAGAGCGCATGAGTGAGAATATGAGCTCGGGCGTGCTGAACCGCAGGCAGTTTGTTCAGGCGGGCGGCGCGTTCTTGTTTGCTGCCCAATGTCCCGTCACGTTTTCTCGCAAGGCGCATGAGGCCGGTGCGGGCGCCATGATGAACAGCTTCGTTCGTATTGACCCCAACAACGTCATTACCATGCTTGCCAATAACTCGGAATTCGGCAACGGGGCGTATACCGTGATGAGCATGATGTTGGCGGAAGAGCTGGATGTGGATTATCGCAGCATTGTGCTTGAGGCCGCACCAACCACCCCTGAATACTACTCGCCGCTATTTCGCGAGTATCTGACCGCGGGGTCTGTGACAACCGGCAGCACCTTTATTCCAATGCGAACCGCGGGCGCCAAGGCGCGCGCAATGCTACTCGAGGCGGCGGCCAGAAGCTGGCAGGTACCGGAAGCCGAGCTCACCACCGAGACTGGTACGGTGCAGCATCCGGAAACCGGGCGGAGCAGTACTTATGGGGCGCTACTGGAGACCATTCATCGGCTAGAGATTCAGCCTCCCGATGCCGTCACGCTGAAGGATCCCAGTCAATTTCGGATCCTCGGCAAGCCTACCAAGCGTTACGAGGGCGCCGGCAAGGTCGATGGTAGTGCTCAGTTCGGTATCGATATCAAATTGCCGGGTATGCTGTATGGCTCGATTGCGCGGCCGCCGGTTCATGGGGGCAGGGTGGTTGACTTTGATGCCAGCACAGCCTTGAGCATGCCCGGAGTCGTCAAAGTTAAGGCGATCCGAGCGGGTGTTGTGGTGCTTGCTGACAGCTACTGGCGGGCGCAAAAGGCGCGCGCCAAGCTCAAGATTAATTGGGATCGGGGCGCGAATGACGGGGTGTCGAGTGAGCAGTTTTACCGAGACTACCGTGAGATGGCTGAGACGCCGGGCATGCTTGCTGAGGATATTGGCGATGCGCTCGGCGCGCTTGAGCAAGCAGATGAAGTGATCGAAGCTGTCTACGAGATGCCATTGCTGGCGCATGCGACGTTAGAACCCATGAATTGTATTGCGCAGGTTGAGGGCGCGACCTGCACGATCTGGAGCGGCACGCAGTATCAGTCGAATGATCAGGAGGTGATCTCGCGTTTTTTGGGTATTCCTCAAGAAAATGTCACGATTCATCGCCCTCTCATGGGTGGGAGCTTTGGGCGACGCTCCAGTAAAACCGCTGACTACACGGTGGAGGCGGTGGAAGCCGCCAAGGGCGAGAGCGTGCCTGTGCAGATTATCTGGTCGCGGGAAGAGGATATTCGAAGCGGCCATTACCGGCCGCTGTTTGTGCATAAGCTCCGGGGTAGCGTTGATTCCTCGGGGATGCCCGAGGCCTGGCATCAAGTCGTGGTAGGGCAGTCACTGATGCAGGGCACCAAGCATGATCCGAACTATATGGTGCGCGGCATGGATATTTACTCATTGGACGGCTGCTTACAGGAGCCCTTTGGCGTGTTTCCTTACGGGACCTCTTACGCGATTGCACATCATCGGGTGGAAAGCCATAACGCGCCTAAGATCGGAATTGTGCCTCAGGAGTGGCGCTCGGTGGGACACACGCACACCGGTATTGCCTATGAATGTTTCCTCGACGAGTTGGCCGCTAAGGGCGGCGTGGATCCACTCGAACTAAGGTTGCGGTTGACCAAAGACCATGCGCGGATGAACCGTGTGCTGAAGGTGCTGAGAGAGAAGTGTGAATGGGATAAGCCACTCGCGCTAGGTCGCGGACGCGGCGTCGCCTCGCGTGTCTACTCCATCTCCCCGATTGCCCAGGCGGTCGAAATCACGGTGGCTGAAAACGGCGATTTTACGGTTGATCGCGTGGTGTGCGTGGTGGACTGTGGATTTGCAGTAAACCCGCTGGGTATTGAAGGTCAGGTCGAGGGCGGTTTGGCCTACGGTTTAGGTGGCGTTGCCTTTGGCAATATCGATATCGTCGACGGCGAAGTGCAGCAGAGCAATTTCCATGACTATCCTGTGATGCGGCTGCCCCAGATGCCCAAAGTTGAGATTCATATTCTGCCGAGTGATGAGCCCCCCACCGGCGTGGGCGAGCAGGCGACCACCCCCATCGCGCCGGCGGTGGCGAACGCACTATTTAACGCGACG
>MDTB01119259.1_pt1 | contig 10680 bp, 17 predicted proteins | sample 811161 | NCBI WGS metagenome assembly MDTB01 (sample SAMN05326650, study PRJNA326480) | marine metagenome | isolation source: seawater | place: Mediterranean Sea | collected 2009 | reverse complement strand
TTATTAGAAATAATTGTTGCTGTAATATTTTTTTTAGTTTCAAGAAGATTTTGGTTATTTGCTCTGAAATATTACACATCAGCTTCTAGTTAATTATTATTTGACCATTTCTCTACATAGTTCCCACATTTTTTTCTTAGTATTTTGATTAGTTAATTTTGATAATTTCTTGAAATTTGATGATGTTTTTTCAATTATAAGGAGCTTGCAAAGATAATTAATTTCATAACTTCTTGAAATAGTTCCAAGTTTTATTGAAATGTTAGAGAGTATTATTATGAGTGAAATAATAGCAACAACTAAGACGAATGAAAAAGAAGATTTCGAGATTTCATCATTTTCCGTTTTAACTTCAAACTTCATTAATCAATAATATGCTGAGGGCATTTAATCGCTGCAATAGCAATTGCAGCGACTTTAAAGTTATCTGATTCTTCAATAACTTTTTTTACTTCTAAGGGACCATATTTTTCACTTGCATCACTATAAGAAAGAAGTAAAGATTTATAGTTGTCATAACCTACATCTCTATATTCACAAAAATTAGTTCCAACGTAATTTAATAGTGTAAGAAGAGTTAATTCAATCATTAATATTTTAAAATTATCAAACACTCCCTCGAATAATACATTGAATAGAACCTTTAACAAGCCTATAAATTTAAAAGTCTTCAAATTTTAAATATTTTTACGTTTGCAAATTAAAAAAATATTACAAAATATTATAGTGCTTATTAGGCCATCAAATTATATATATTAAAACCACTACCCATAGCGTGTGTTGTCAACATTTATTCCGCTACTGATGGGGGGTTGCATTTTTATGAAAATTGGTTTAAAAAGAAGGTTCCCCATCACTCAGCCTCATAAATATGAGGCTTTTTTTTTGACTTTTCAAATGGACAAAAAAATCAAGAATATTCTATAAAAGTATTTACTTATACAGCTTCAATCCAAGTAGAAAATTAATATTTTTTGAATAAGTGTTTTGACAATGAACATATCTCTACTAACAGCAACAGCTGCAGTTGGTCTTTTTTTAACTACGACAGCAGTATTAGCTTTTGCAATAAGTTGATTTATATCAATGATCCAACTGATTTGATTAACAAACTAAGTCCCACAAGTAGGCAAACAATAGTAAAAGTATTTTTCATAAGTTTATTACCTTTTAAATGAGACAAATGAGCGCCAAAGTACCCTCCAGTAAATGATCCTAATATAAGAATTATCAACAAGTTTATTGGTATAGAACCAATCCTACTGAGAAAAAAAGAGCCTATCGCATTCCAGAAAATACCTACTGAGAGGAAAGTTAAACTTACAGCTCTAAGAAAATCCATTCCAAAAATCTTAATTAATAACATAGTCACTAATAGACCAGTTCCTGACGAAACTGAACCGTTAAGAATGCCAATAAAGAAAATAGGTATTATAAAACTTAGCCTCAAGCGGCTTGAAATGCTTTGTTCAGTAGAATACTGCCCTAAACTTGGCTTAAGGAAAGAATATAATGATAAGAAAATCGAAAAAAGTCCTAATATTAAATACAAGTATTTCTCTGAGAGAAATTCAACAATGAATGATCCAAAAATAACTCCAGGAATTCCAAAAAATAAAATTTGCCATAAAACATTAATATCATTTTTTAGGGATTTAAAATTCCTTATTGATCCACCTAAACCAAGAGCAACTGTTGCGACTTTATGAGTAGCAAGAGCTTGATAATAAGGTATTCCAGTAAAAAGCAACGCAGGCAATTGAATTAGAACCGCTCCACCGCCAGAAATAGCAGAAAATATATTAGAAATAAAAGAAATTGAAAATATTAAAAAATTTTTATGTAAATTAAAATAGTTATGATTTTGAAAATAATTTAAAGATATTAGCATTAAATATAATTTTTACTTTTTAAAAAATATTTTTAATTAAATAATAACAATGTTTTATGTTTAAAATTATATAGACTTTTAAGTTAGTCAGAAATTATAAAAAATGTTATTATATATCTATTAATCAAGGATTTTTATGCATAAACAAGATGCAGTTTACCTTGATCAGTTTTGTCCCAAAATAAGTAATAAAAACTGGAGAGACTCCTTACATAAGATAACTAAAAATAAATGTATATATTGTGGAAAGCCATCTGAATCTCTTGATCATTTACATCCAATTTCAAAAGGGGGGGAAAGTATTACAAGTAATTGTGTTCCATGTTGCTTATCTTGTAATGGTAAAAAATCAGATTCAGAGGTACTTAAATGGTACAGGAGTCAAGAATTCTATGATCCAAGAAGGTCTATGGCAATTAGAGCTTGGTTTAATGATGATTTAAAGCTAGCAAAAGTCTTATTAAACTATATTAATTAATTAAGTGTCATAATAAATATCTTATTTAACTACATCTTATTTTAATTTCTATAAATTAGTTTGTACAAATTCATATTTTTAAAATATTTTTTAAATCAACTTTTTTATTATCAAATATTGTAATAGTAGAAAAATCATCTTTCCACATTATTGGGGATTCAATAATCTTTCTTTCAGGAGATTTAACAGAAAAAACAAAGGCAAAAACAACTAAGATGGTTCCTAAAATAACAATTATTACATTTTTATCAGAAATATTATTCATAAGTTTAATTTAGCTAGATAATTTTTTCTCTGGAGTTGTTTTATCATAGATTTCTAAAAAATAAGATTTGAAATAATCTATACCTTCTTTACCTATTAATCCGAAAGACCATCCACAATCATTTATAACTTTTATAGAAATCTGCCCAGCCAAATCCTCTTTTTCAATCCATTTTTTTTGAGGATTATATGTAAATGAAATAATATTTTCAGTCTTAATTATTGCGGAAGTCATCGCTTCGTCCTTTGACAAACCATTTTGTATTGCATTACAAAATTTCTTTGAAAAATTTTTTGTTATCCTATTTTTTAGAAGACTAACAGTAGGTTCTGAAGTATGCGATGCAAAAGCATTTGAAGGCTGTAATAAAACAAACGCGAGAAGTATAAAGCTAAAAAATAATCTGAACAAATGCCTTAGTAAATATAATTTTGCATATTATATTTATATAGTACTTTAAAAAAAAATTAATAAATATAAATCTAATAATTTCTAAATAATTTTAATTTAAATTTCAATTTATTAAATATAAACAAATATGGATAGAACTTAGTAATAGTATTTTAATGGTAAATTTTGATTTTAACTATATGAGCCATTTAATAATGACACTCCTCTTTTTCCCAGATTGGACAAATGGATTACCTTCCGACTTTTTGATACTTCATTTCTTTGTTGGAGCTGTTATTTTTCCATTTAACATGATCCATTCAAAAGCAAGAAAAATTGACGCTCAAAATCCTCAAGAAGTAGCTATTGGATATAAAAATTCAGATAATGCGACATACTATGGTTATGAAGAAATTAAATAAGCATTAAAGCTGTTAATTAAAAAAAATTCTTTTTAATGATAAGTTTTCTAAATACTGGAATAGATCTAAATATTTTTAGTCCTACAGAACCTATTGGGATTATTATTTTATTTGTAGGATTAATATTTAGTGGAATGATCTTTTATATCATTTACGCTGTAAGTACAAATAAAGAATCAATAGAGGATAAAAAAATAAGAACAGAAAAAGAATTTATTCAACAAAAGAAAATAGGTAAATTATTTCCTAAGAAAAAATAATTTTTATCATCTTATTTTTAAGTAAAGTTAGGTTTATATACATCACTAATAGATCTAAAGGATCATAGAACATTAGATTTAACTCTTTCCAAGAAAACATGTTAAAGCTAAATATTATCAATAGTTTATTTAATTTGTGAGTTTATATTTAATTTAATTTGTTATTGAAGATGTATTTTATTGAACATTAATGCTAAAACTTAATAAAATGAGTATTCTTTTGAAAAATAATTATTTATTTCTGTTTCTAGCCAGTGGAGTAATAAATGATCAAGGGTTTTGGTTAATTGGAATCAAAAACAACGACGTAAAAATACTTGATGATAAAACACTTTTAGAATGTCATAGAAAAGAATTAATTGGTTTAGAGTCCGCTAAGGATATTCTTGATGCAATAAATTTAAATATAGATAATTTAATAAATGATCTTAATAACAAAAATATCCCTTTTGAAGAACCCCCAAAGGGGATTTCTTTTAATTTCCCATTAAATATTTTAGAAAATATATTTGATTTTTGGTTAGAAAAATATAAGGATCAGGAAGCTTGGGAAACTTGTTTTGGTCTTCTAAAAATCAGAAGAAGAGTACCATTAACAAATTTAATTAATAGTGGCAGCATAAAAGGCGATTCAAAAAAATGGGCTTTACAAGTAGAGAACTTACACAATTACATGCCAAATTCAATAATAAATAACATTACAAATGAGCCAATGTGGAGATAAATAAATGTTCTTAGACTTAAAATCTTTACTTATTTTATATTTAAGTAAAGATAAGAACATAATCTATTAAACAAAGATGACTATGCCATATTCATTTAATCAAGATCAAATGAATGGAATTGTTGAAGTAATCTATACAAATATAATAAAGGAATGCGAAAAATTAAAAGAAGAGACAAATTGTCCTAACGAGCAAGTTATAGCGCTTTTAAGCGTGATTGCTTCAAATTTTGCTCCAATAGTTGAAAATAAAAAAAATTAGAATGACACAGTACTTTACATGGAGTGAATTTGATAAAAGTGTTGATTATATTGCTGAAAAATGTAAATTTTGGAAATTATCAGGTATATATGGAGTTCCAAGAGGAGGCCTATGTCTTGCAGTTGCTTTAAGTCATAAATTAGATATTCCACTAATTGAAAAACCCTCTAAAAATTCGTTAATAGTTGACGATGTTTTTGAGACGGGGATTACACTAAGTAATTTTAAAAATATCGAGGGGGCAAATTTCTTTGTACTAGTAAGTAAACAATCTCCTATTTGGTGGAATACAGTAAACTTATCTATTAAAAAAGAATGGATTGTGTTTCCATGGGAAAACAAAAATCATGAACAAAAAGAAGAAAAAGAATTCAAAAAGAAAAGAGGTTTAAAGTGAAAAAAAAATTATATCTTGCTAATCCATATGGATTTTCAAAACAAACTAAAAATCTATTGAATGAATTTATTAAAATATTCCAAGATCTAAATATAGAAGTTTATGAACCTTTTGAGAGGACAAAAAATTTAATTAACTATAAAGATAATTGGGCATATGAAATAGCTAAAAGAAATCTTATCGATTTAAAGTCATGTGATTGTATTTTTGCAATTGTTAATGGTAACCCCCCTGATGAAGGTGTCATGGTTGAACTAGGAATTGCTACAGCTCTTAAAAAAGAAATTTTTTTATTTAGAGATGATTTTAGGAATTGTTCAGACAGTGATCAATATCCTCTTAATTTGATGTTATTTGTAGGCCTATCAATGGAAAATTGGTCAAAAAACTATTTTGAAACTTTAGAGGATATTAAAAATCCTAAAAAGAATTTTTTAAATTGGATAAATAGTTAATAATCTAATTGTAAATTGCTCTTCAACTTCAACTTTCTAAAACATCAATAGAACTTATAAAATGATATAATATTTTTTATTTGCAAAATTTTGACTCAAGTTACTGTAGGGGAAAATGAGGGTATTGAATCTGCACTCAGAAGGTTTAAGAGACAAGTCTCAAAATCTGGTATATTTGCTGACTTAAAGAGATTAAGACATCATGAAACTCCTGTTGAAAAATATAAAAGAAAATTACAGCAAAGAAGAAAAGCAAGAAGAAGATAATTTACTTAATTCGAGAGAGCTATTTATTACTTTATAAGTTAAAAATAAATCAAGTCACTTATATTTGCAAAAAGACTCTCTTTACTTAAATTGTAAATTATATTTATTTAAGATTTTTTAATTTTTTAACAAGATTGATCCCAACTCCAGGAACTGCAAGCAGATCTTCATCTTTAGCTGAAGCAATTAATTTAGGAGTTTTAAAACCAGCTTTATAAAAGGCCTCTGCACTTTTAGCACCTACGCCAGGAATAGCTTTTAAAGCTTCAATTAATTTTTTTGGATCTTCTTTTTTTGTTTTAGATTTAGAGATCTTAGAAGTCTTGGATAACTTCTTTTTGGCTTTTAATTTAGTAGGTTTAACTTCAGGAATTTCAGAAGGTGCTTTACTACTAAAAAGGATTGACTTAAGTTTGCTTAAAAATTTTGAAATCATTTATTCATAAATAGGGTATTTTATTAAATTCTAAATTCTCTAGGTAAATAATTAAACTTTTTTAAAGAATTAATAAATTTATTTAGGTAGATTTAATAGAAAATAATTTTTTTATTTACATCTATATAAAGACATATATTCATTTATGATGCAAGTAAAAAAAACTAATGGGCAACTATAAAATTATTTTAAATAAATATTTTAATTTATTGATATAAACAAACAATAATAAAAAGATTGAATTCTTTTTTTTATTGTGAATAATTAACCTATCTGATGATTAAATACACTATATATCCTTTTTGAATATTTAATAGCACTAATAGATCCTTTAAACCATTTTTCTTTAATAATAGTTTATAAGAACAATGACAAATAAACTAATTTTAGTAAAAAAGATAGAGAATATAAGAAAGAAATTATTCAGTAATGATTGTGCAAAATCGAACTAATATATATAATTTTGAAAATATTGTATTAAATAACACAATTCCTAAATTATCGATATTATTTAAATGATATTTGAAAATGAAATTAATAATTGTTAGTGGTCCCTCTGGGAGTGGTAAGACTACACTTTCCAAAAGGATTTTAAAAAAATTTAAACAAGGAATAATTTTAAATACAGATAATTACTACAGAACAGGTCTTATAAGCCAAATATTTTCTAAGATCTTAACTTCTTATTTTGATAGAAAAATTAGTTTCAACAAAAAATTATTTAAAAGAGATCTAGTATTTATTTTAAAAAATAATTTTTCTAACCACTCTTATAAATATAATTTTAAAACTAAAACAGTTAAAAAGAAATATAAAAAAACACAAAAAATCAGTTACGTTATAGTCGAAGGCATTTTTGGAAATCAAATATTAGAAACTTATTCGGATTTTAATTGCATTTTAATTAAATTAAAAACTAATAAAAACATTTGTATGAAGAGGGCAATTAAAAGAGATTTTAATGAAAGAGGTAAAAGTAAAAATCTTGCCAAAAGAGATTTTATAAAAGCTTGGAAATTATTTTATAAAAATAAAAAAAATGAAAACTCAGTAAAATACCAAAAAAAATTTATCGTTAGAAAAAAAAATGACATAAATCTTTTACTAAAAATAATTACTAAAACATTAAATTAATTTTATAAGACAATTTCAATGCACTCAAAATTGCCCCTTCAATACGTCCAAACCCCTCAAAATCAAACCAATCACCACAAAAAGCTATTTTATAATTTTTACAGACCTGTAAATTTTCAGGCACTCCTAATCCAGTAGGTTGAGAGGCTCTCCATCTCATTATTGAAATATCTTGATAATCCATTATAGTTTTAATAGAAGAATGTTTATTAAATAACTTATTGAATTTTACTAATAATTTTTTTTTAAATATCTCTTTATTTTTATATTTTGAATATTCATTTATAAATTCTTTATTTCTTGTATGAATAACAACCCCTAATTTATTATTTTTTTGTTTTTGAAATATAATTCTTTCAAATTTATATTTTTCTTCTAGAAGATTACTTAAAAGGAAATATCTATATTTTTTTTCGTAATTATCCTTATAACAATAATTATCATTTGTATAAATCAAAAATGTTAACCTTTGAATATGATCTTGTTTGTTAATAAGATTTATAATTTTATCTAATTTTTTATCTTTATTTATTGGAATAGCATTTCTCAATGGTGTTTGATTCATTTTTAAAATATCTAAAGATCTTTTATGTAAAATTAAATTGCTTGAACAAACAAGAAATTTGGTATTAAATTTATAACCATTTTTTGAAGTCAATTCCCATCTATTATTTTGAAAATCTAGCTTGACAATAAGGTTTTCAAAGTAGTAATCAATTTGATTTCTTAAATTACTAAGAGAAATTATATTCTGCGATAACTCAGACATAGAAGAAGTAGTTATATAGTTTTTCCCTTTATAAAAATCAGAATTTACTTTAGAATCAAGTATGGATTCTCCATACAATTCAATTAAATCTGAGGTGTCATGTTGGATAATTTTTTTACTTAATAATTCTTGGATAAAAGTTTGTAATAAATCATTCTTAGTGCTGTTACAAATATTAAAATTCGGTGAGCCATGATTAAGTTGCCAACCATTATTAGAAAGACTAATTCTTGTACTGGATCTACCTCCAAGATTTCTTCCGTTCTCTATTATTGCGATTCTTCCGCTAAAACCATTTTTGATATGGCTAGAGACAAATACAGAAGAAGATATACCCCCTCCAATTATTGCAATATCATAAATTTTTTCTTTATGCATAAGAATTGTAAATTCAGATTTTCAATAATGTATTAATTTCATCTAATTTTTCTATAGGAGAAAATTCAGTTTCAATTACGGGACAAATATTATTATCAAGATAAAAATCAATTAAATCTTTTGTAAATCCATTAAAACTATCGAGAGAATTAATATAGTCTTCTGCGATATAAACACCTTTCCATGGGCGGAATCTAAACCTTGATACAAATTGCTTAGAGGGTATTAATAAGCTTCCAAAAAATTGAACAGTTTGATAATTACGATAATTTAAACTGTGAAGAAAATTCTTTTTTAAAAAATTAAGTTCAGCTTCAAGTAATTTTATATCGGTTCCAAATTGAAGCCAGATTGATTTAGTTAATCCTAAAGAGATTTTCTTTTCAAACCTTACTCTTTCTCCTGATAAATTATAATACTTTTTTAGATAAGGATTATAAGCGATTCCTATATTAATCTTTAAATTTTTTTCCTTTTTAAAATCATTCAAGACATCTAATACTTCAAAATTTGTTTTCTTATTAGATCCAGAAACAAGTAGAATATTTTTATTTTTATAATAAATACATTTTTTAATAAAATTTAGAAATTCTAAATAAGAATTTTCTCTATTCTTAGAATATTGATGATAAAGACTATAGTGATAAACAACATCTATGTCTTTATAGTTTTCACCTATATATTCGATCGTTTTATTTAGTAATTCTTTTTTTATGAGGCCTTTGCATGGAATATTAATTTTATTAATTTTATTTGATAGGCAGTAATTAAGTTTATTTTCTAATTGTAAAATATTTTTAAAGGATAATTCAAATCTTAAATTGTTAATCATGAATGAATTATAAAACTTTTTAGCCAAAGAGTGGTTAAGGAATGAAAGCAACACTTAAATTCTTAAATTTGAGACGTTTTTTATTTGATTAATTAATGCTAAAACCGGTAAAATATATGCCAAATAAATCTTTTATATTATTGATTTATTAAATATCTCTAAAGTAATTCCGACTTTTTGGAATAATCGCCTTATGCAAGAGGCCCATAAACATATAATTAAAGCTAAAACTCCTATGATTTAGGATTTCAACTAAAAATATTTGCTTTAATCAAATATTGTAAACTTCCTTTCATTAAGGATTGTGAGAACTTATTAAATCAAATTTATGATGAGGTCTAGGGGGTAGAATAATCCAAACAAGATTACAAAAGAATATGGCAAGTCAGGATTATCTAATTGCAATTGCATTAATAGAACAAAATGATGTCAGAGCTATGCCTTTGGGTGGGAAGGAAATTAAAAACAAAATTGAAGAGGAAGGTAATCTGAATAAACTTGGGGAAGAGGTGATTTTAAATCTTCTTCTAAGAGTTTATCAAAGAAGTGATGAAGGCCCATTAAAAAGAGTTTCAGAAGATAAAGGGCTACTACTAGTTCATATGCATCCCAAAAGAATGCAAAAAGAACTGCCATTTATAAAATCTGAATGGATAAGAGACGGTGATACAAATCAATTTATAAAGTATTTGGGTAATCTTTCCAAAGAAATTTGGACAGCATCTTTTATAAAATATAAAGGTGTTGAATTGGTATCCATTGCAAAGAACGAAGATATCTAATGTTTTTTAAAAATTAAATATTTAATATATTTCTTGAATTAATTTTTCATTTTCTATAAAAATTTTTATACATTTCTTTTTATTTCCGAAATTAATTGCTTCGTAATTAACATCATTTTTAATATGTAGAGCACAATTACCTTCGATACAAATACAAGAATTAATTTTTTGATTTTTGATTATATCAATAACATAAGGTTCTCTTTCTTTTTCCTCATCAAAGTGAGGGCAAGCAATTCCTTTTACTATACCTAGGCAATCAATTATCTCTAATTTATCTGAAAAAGAATCAGTTATGCCTTTGTCAAACCAACATATCGCACCTGCACTTACTCCACTCATTACAATCCCTTTTTCATAAGCGATTTTCAGAATCTCATCAAGATTCCATTCTTTCCAAACAGCTAGCATACTTTTTGTATTTCCTCCTCCAACAAAAATAATATCCTGAGATAGTATTTTTTTTTCCAAGTTTTCTGTTCTTGAAAAGAAATCAAGATGACTAGTTATACAATTTAATTTTGAAAAAGCTCTATAA
>MDTB01222497.1_pt1 | contig 10681 bp, 10 predicted proteins | sample 811161 | NCBI WGS metagenome assembly MDTB01 (sample SAMN05326650, study PRJNA326480) | marine metagenome | isolation source: seawater | place: Mediterranean Sea | collected 2009 | reverse complement strand
TCTAATAATTAATTTTGAATTAAGGATTTTCTTTGCATAGACCAAACTACTTTTCTTATAAACAATAAAATAATAAAACCTAATATACCCTTATTTAATAAATAAACTGGGGTTCCTAGAACAAAAACGGACAATATAAATATTATCCCCCCATAACCCACGCATCTTAATATCGTTTTTCTGCCAGATAATAATCTAGAAAAAACACCAATGTACGTAAAACCTAAAATAAAATATAAAACAAAATTGTTAATCAAGGAGCCATTATAATAAGCTGAAGCAGCCAGGGTTAAGCCTGCAGTTCCGCGATCAGTCTTATGAATATTTTCATACAATATATGATCTAGTCGACTTCCTTCATGATTCGGTAGAACGCCTAGTAAAGCATCCACCCATTGCTTAAACCAGCTAATTTCTAAATTTTCAAAAACATATCTAAATCCCAACAAGCTTTCATATTGCTCAATAAAAAATAAACGAGTAAAAATACTAATAAGAGAATTAAAAACACCGTCCGTCCTTCCAGATTGAAAGCTAACAAATGCAAATCCTAATACAATTAATAAGAAAAACAAAAAAAGCCATTTAATCTTAAGTCTGAACATTAGGTTTAAAGCAAAGAAAAAGGCCACCAAAACATAAATTATTGGCGCTCGCTGGCCAGTTCCCATTAGTATGTAAACAAGATATGGAATTGATGTAATCATCAAAATAGAATAAGAAAATTTCTTATTTTTAATAAATAATGTTGCTATCAAGGCAAGCAAGATAGAGGGAAGTAGGATGTTTTTAAATTGATTTACATACCCTGGGGCATAGTAAGTATCCCCTGAATAAGTTCCAATTCTAAGTGTTTTAAAATCTAAGTCGCCAGCACCGAATAACATACTGTAAGTTAAGTTATAACCTATGACAATATAATACAAAGTAACAACTGCTATAGAGATTAACAAAAATACAACAACAAGTCGTATTGCCAAAGGTGAGTCTATTTGAAGTGAAGAATCAAAAAAAAAAGTATACTTTTTATCAATTTTAAAAAATTGTATGGCAAGAAATGATCCAACTATAAACATAACTAATGAAATGAAATAGATTGCCGCATAAAAAATATCAGAATAATAATCAAAATCTAACAAGAGAATTGTTCCTGAAGCCATTATCAATTGAACTATTAAATAATAAAAAACAGGATTTGAGCGGCTTATTTTCCTTAAATAAAATAAATAACTACAAGTTATTAATGTAAATAAAAATAGCAATACCAAATTGATCATTATTTTTTTTTAAAAATACTGTAAAAAAATTTCAATGTTTTATAAATCTTTTCATCACTCTTGTAAAACAAATGATGTCTCTCCTTTCGATTAATATAATCATTTAGCTCATCTTTAGTAAAATCTAATTTTTTACAAACTAAATCAAAATCTGCATTTTGAAGCTCTATTGGATAAGTATTACACTCCAACTCTTCTAGTGCCTTGTCTCTTGTAGTTTGCCCACTATTTATAAGGGTACTAAGATGAGCTCTACGCTTATCAATATAAAATTTTTTAGGGAGAATGTATCCTTGATAAAACCTAGTAAATAAAGATTCGTAATGTTTGCCACCATAATACCTCCAACCAATCTCAGATTCTAAAATATTGATTACTTTGTCTTTATTGTATTCTTCAAGGTAATCTAAAATATGTATCGATTGTGCAACTCCGCTGTATTGATAAATAGTTTTTTTCAACGTACTCATAAACGGAAAGGTTTTTAACCTTTGTTGACCAAATTTATTATGAATTGCTTTAATATTCGTAGCGTCAGATTTCCTCCAATTCCAGCTCTTAGGCATAATAGCTTCGGTAACAAAGTTATCGCCACTGAGAAGAAATTTTGTATCATATTTTCTTGCAAGCTTGTAAACAGTAGCAAATATTGCATGGTCTGATATCAACTCCAAGTCAATCACATCTGCATTAAAAAAAGACCTTTGAATATCTTTAAATTCTTCCCAATTAATAACCAATGTGTATAAGTCAAAACCTGTATAAGTAGTAATATTTTCAACATTTTTTACAGCAAGCTCACTATCCCAACCATTATCAAGATGAACCAAAAGCGCTCTCAAACCAAAATTCTTTGCCAGATATGCAACATAGCTACTATCTACACCACCACTTATACCAACAATACAATCATATTTCTTACCATTACCTGCTAACTTAATTTTTTGCAATGTATCCTGGAGAGATTTCTTTCTATCATCAAGATTGCTTATTATTTTATTTTTTTCTTGTTTATATTCATGACAATGATTGCATACACCAAATTCATCAAAATTAATTTCAATGTCAGTTGTATCCATCACACATTTTGTGCATATTTGGTATTTGTTATTCAAAGGTTTTCTTTAACTCTTTTTCTAAATCTTTGTAGTCTGGATAAGTAATAAGCACAGCTTTATGGGGGCCATTAAATACAAAAAAACTACCCGCACTTACAGCGTGTACTCCGCACTCATTGATAGCTTTCGAAAAGTCATTTATGTTTCTAGCGCCTCCATTTATAATGATCGGTATTTTAATTCCTTTAGTAATTTTCTTTATAATTTCTGTGTCATAGCCCTCGAAAGTACCATCTCTATCAACACAAGTAATATATATTTCACCAGCACCATTCTTCTCTAAGCTCAATAAATACTTCCGAATATTTAACTTTAGATTTCTTTTTTGTGAGCTGTTATATACTTTGTGATTACCAAAAATATTTTTTTTTATGTCTACTGATGCCACGATACTTTGCGAACCGAACATGTTTGATGCTTTTTGTAAAAAAGTTATATCCTCAAGAAGAATGCTATTGAGTATTACCTTTTCTATACCTATTTGAAATATTGTTTTAATTTGTGAAAGTGAAACGATTCCTCCGCCATATGCTAAGGGCATAAAACATTCTGAAGCTATATTCTTTATCATATTAAAATCAGGCTGTTTCTTTTCTTTTGAAGCATCAATATCTAAAAATATTAATTCATCTATACCTTTATCATTAAAAATCTTAATTGCATTAATGGGATCACCTACATATTTTCCTTTTTTAATGCTGTATTTAACGGTCTTATATAAACCTTTCTGGTGAAATAATAGTGTTGGAATAACTCGATATCTTAACAATAGAATTTTTCTATAAAATTTTTTAATAGCCTCATGCCATATTTATGACTTTTTTCTGGGTGGAATTGACATCCAATTATGTTGTCCTTTTCAAAAGATGAAACAAAATCATGAGTATAAGGAGTTGTTGTTAGAATGTCGGCATCATCATTCACATCGACATAATAGCTATGAACGAAATAATATCTTTTTTCACTTTCAAGCTCACTAAAAAGGTTAGAGCCTTTCACATGATGAATTTTATTCCATCCCATATGAGGGATTTTGAGATTAGAGCTTTTAAAATTTTTAGTCTCGGCATCTACCCACCCTAGTCCATTAGACAGACCTTCTTCGCTTCGTTTTGTCATAAGTTGCATGCCTAAACAAATACCTAGTATTGGCACTTTCTCTTCTAAAACTCTTTCATTTAAGAGATCCACAATACCTAAAGCCTCAATGTTTTTAACACCCTCATCAAATGAACCAACTCCAGGAAGTATAAGTCTATCTGCATTTTTAATTTTACTCATGTCAGAAGAAACTTCGCTGTCATATCCTATTTTTTTGATCATATTGGTTATTGAACCAAGGTTTCCCAATCCATAATCGATTATAATATTGATTTTGTTTACCCTCTCTTATCTTGTTGTAATATTATCTGTTATTTATATTAATTATTAAAAAAACTTTCTTCGTTAATTTGCTTTGATAATTTATAACTCATAAATAGGAATGTTAAATAAAATATTGATCCCATTATAGATATAAAAATAACTGTATATAAATCGCTATTGTAAAAATATCCAATCAACAAGGCTAGAATAATACTTAGCATATGTATGAATTGCCCAATAAAATCTATTTTTAATTTATCTGAAACATTGAAAGAGGATAATAATGGAAAGATAGCAAATTTTAAGAAAAACATTGGCGATAGTATCTGCGCATAAAGTCCAGCAAACTTCCATTCACTTCCAAAAATTAAAGAAAAAATTTCTTCTCCAAAAAGTCCTACAATTATGAAAAAGGGTAGCCCTATAAAGCAAAGTTTTTTTAAAGTTGTAACATATATTTTAGAATATGTTCCTGTTCTTATCCTGTCACTATGTGCATACTGTCGAAAAACCAAGCCTACTGAGCTTGAAATAAGCATTATTGGTGCTGATAATATTCTATGAACTAAAAAATAAAAACCAGCTACATCTGCATTAAAGATTTTAGTTAGTAATATTAGTGGTAACTGGTTGGCGGAAACATTGCTTATCCCAGATGGCAAAGAATATAACGGATAGCTTCTATAAATCTTTGCCATATCAAACATTCTCAAAGCAATTCCTTTTTCAACCGATCTCCAATATTTAAAAAATAAAATCAATGTTACAAAGAAACTCCCAATAATATAGCCCACTACCAAACCTAGATATCCGGAATTTAAATAACCTAAGACCAAAGAAATGATGCCTACCAACAAACTTTGCAATATTTTATTTAGACTCATTCGCTTGTAAAGTTTTTTTCTATTCAATAAATAAGTAAAAGAACTATTAAAGCTTATTATTAATGAGGTGATAGGTATGAGAAAAATAATTCCGTAATATCCAGTAAAATCAATTATCTTATTATCTAATATTAGTAATAAAATATATAAGCAAAGGGTAAATATTAAAGCAGTAAAAATACTAAGTTTGAAAACTTGATCAGCATCACTATTTTCAATTGGCTGAATAATTGCAACATCATATTTGAATGTCGCCATAATTGCTAAAAGAGCTGTAGCTGCTGCAAACCCGCCAAAAACACCAAAATCTGCAGGTGTATACAATCTTGTCAATATGGGAAGAATCAATATTGGTATTAATTGAGCTGAACCTGTTCCCAAGATTAGTGTGAATATATTTTTTAGATATTCATTTTGAACTTTTAACAATTTATCTATATATCTTTGCAATATTGTGGTAATTCTTTCGAAATTTGGCGCATAAATTTTTGGTTGTGATATTGCTTCCAAATGCCGATATTTTTTTTGGATACTTCAGGGTTAAAATAAGCTAACTTTTTACTATGCTTTATATCATGACCTAAGAAAATTTTGATATTATCTAAAGTATTTTCATAATTTAAAACCAAATCTTCAAAATCAATTTTAAGTACATTGGTAAGTTCATAATTGGTCTTTTTCCGATTAGTCTTCACCCATGAAATATATTTATCTAAGCTATCTTTCGAATAAAACTCTGCACCAATCAGTAATTTTTTTTGCTTTAAGTCATAATAAGTATCTCGCGCATCTCTTTCAACAACAATCATTTTAATATCTCTAAAATACTTTAAGGATTTATCCATGTTAGAAGTAGGAATTGCATTATCAATAACAACGGTTTTGGTTCCACAATAGCTCAATCTATAAAAAATTTTTTCTAGATAATCTTGTGTCTCAGAAATGAAATCTTTATAACTAGGTTGTGATATATACATTTTATCTGAATTAGGCTTTTTTAAAATTATAGAGATGAGCTTCTCTATAAAGTAGCTATAAGCATTTTTATTATAAATGTTCACCATAGAAGTTCCTTTGTATTGGCTTAAAGTTAATTTATTTATATATTCATTGCTAAGCTTAAAAAAATCTTTATCAAGCTTGTTTTTATAGTCATACCCAAATTTAAAAAATTTATTACCCCTTCTATTTAAAACCCTACAAAATTTTAAATAGTCTTTTATGGCTATGCTAGATCTCAATATCTCCCAATTATCAATTAAAAAATTTTCTAAATCTAAAATTCCATAGGCTTCTTTCAGAAGAACAAATTCAAAATGAGGAGGGGTAGAATAATCATCAAATTCACTAAACAAATCATAAAGAGCTGTTTGTCCAGTTGCTCCATAACCAGTTATATTAAGGAATTTCATTCTGCCTAAAATGTAAAACCATCAAAGTCTAAAATATATTCATCACTCATATTCTTAAGAGATAAATTATTGAAACCGTAAAATTTAATTTCATTTGTCTTAGCAGCCTCATAATCATTTAGACTATCGCCAATTAAGAGTGTCTCTTTATTTCCATAAGCCTCTTCATCCATCAAATTTTTTATTAGCTCCACTTTAGGAGTTGGTGAACCACTTATACTGTAAAAATATTTTTTTATTCTTAATTTATTACAAAGAAAGTTTAATTCATTATGCTCAGATCCAGATACTATATGAAAGTTATAGTATTTATAATTTAGTTTTATAAAATTCATGCTTTCTTCTATCAAATACTCAGGATTAGCAAGTTGCTCTTTCATGATAATTGAGAATTTATTGGCATATCTTCGTACCTCTCTTTCGCTTATTTTTTTTTTTAAGAATATTTCTAAAAAAATAATGAATTTTATTAAATCGTGAAAGTCCGCCATTATTCTTATGATAAACAATCAACTCGTCAACTAAATGACTTGGGTAAAGCTTAAAAATTTCTCTAAACCCATGGTCCCTTGTTGGCATGCTATCTAATATAACGCCGTCAAAATCCCACAATATATTTTTAAACATTTTTAAAGTTCAGTAATTTTTCTTTCGGCTATAGCTTCTACAATTTTAAAATCTTCTTCCCAGTCGATATCAAACCCTTGAATTCTATCTAAATTGTGAAGGTAAGTTACCTTTCCAATTCTATCTCCAAATTTTAAATAATTTTCAGCGCTATTTAAAAAAACGCCGTTATTTACTTCATGTATTGGCTTCAAAGTTTGCGTTCTTGGCCATTTTTCTATACTTCGGTCGTAATTTATTGGCTTTCCATCTTGCCAATGAAATCCAAAAATTTGAGAAGTGGTCATTAGTGAATCATATCCATTTTTTATACACCATCTATATTTACTAATAATTTCGTCATACTTTTTAGCTGTAATAAAAGGCGAAGTAACATGGGTCCACAAAATGGACCCGGATGATATTAATTCAGCAGCGTGTTCAATTAATTGATCTGTGCTTGTCTCGCTTGAAGATAAGGAATCACAGCGGCGATGTAATTTTATTTTATCAATGTTTTGTGAGGCAACATAACCCAATACCTCTTCATCGTTGGAACTTAAATAAACCTCATCAATTAACTGACTTTTTTCCAATTGCTTTAATTTGAGCTCAATTAAACCATTTTTATATTTAGAAAAGGGTTTGATATTTTTTCTAGGAACACGCTCGCTACTCTTTCTGCAAGGCAAAAAGCATGTGATTTTTGAATTCACAAAGAAACACCATATATACTTTTACATGAAATATCATATCGTGAAGGTGTAATACTCTGAATTTCTATTGAGCCATCAGCCTTTTGAAACTGTTTAAGTAAATTACTCATCTCATCATTACGCAAATCTTCACCAGGATAACCATCAAAGCCTGACATTAGTACTCGCGTTGCTTGACCACTGGAGGCAATGGCCAAAGCATATGCCGCTACTAAAGAGGTTGGTATGGTGCAATAAGTATCCTCGAAGGAAAAAGTATTAGCCTGCACATTGAGTCCAAAATCAAATATTTCTTTATTTGACAGCGCTAGCTTTACATTCTCTGGTAACATGCTGTAAGGGGTTATCAAAGGTTGAGGTAGTTTGGTGTGTGCGTCGCAGTCTGCTAATAGTCGAACTGGGTGACAAGCAACGCGCATATCAATCAAGCTAGCCTTTATAACTGTTTGAGTATTAAGCGCTATAACAAATGGTTTGGTGGCCTCAATGAACTGCTCTAAAGCAACTCCATGTTTTTTAATACTAGGGCCAGTGCCAAGTAGTAAAACTTCTCGACCCTTTAATATTGAGACAGGCGACCAATTGCCTGACGGGACACCGTGATAGAAATGACGCGCAGCATCTAATGTGCTCCAGTCAAATTTTGATCCACCATTTTGTTGCAAGCGTTCAATAACTGCCAAAATATCCTCTTCATCATAACGAGAATCATTCAACATTTCCTGAATATAAGTAGGGTGAATACGGTATTTACCTGATAGATAGTAGTAAGGATTGGTGCCCCACCCAGAGGTTTGCTGCATAGGCTTAAAATACTCCTTTATAATGGCCATAAGAGGCACGATGTCTATTGTCTGATTGCGGTATGAAGCTAACTCAATTGCCAATTCCTCTGTGCGGGCATTGCCAGGACCTCGACCCATTCCAGTAACAGTGGAATCTAGCCAGGTGACACCTTCTTCAAGTGCTTGCAATGTATTTGAGAGAGCTAGACCTAGATTGTCATGAGTATGGATGCCTAATTCTCCTTTCCATTCAGCACGAAGCCAACTTATAATTCTCATGGTATCATTTATCGACATACTGCCCATGCTATCTGCAAAATAAAGGACATCTATTTGGTTTTGTGAAGCTAATTTTGCCAAAGCTTTAATCTCTGACTCTTTACAATTAACTACCTGCATCAGATTAAAGCCGACTATAAATCCTTGCTCTTTTAACCAACTGCTTGCCTCTAGCGCTTTTTCAAACTCGTGCACATGGCAAGCTATTCGAACTAAATTAACAACGGATTCAGAAGAAGATTTAGGAAATAGTTTATTCAATACCTTCTCTAATTCATTTTCATCAACCAATTCACTAGCGTTAACCATTACGCCTATGTTAATACCAGTGGGTATATTAAGACTATTTAAAAAATTGTCTGTAGTGTATGCGCAAGGACCTTTATAATCATCATTCTTTAACGAACGCAATCCCAACTCAACTGTATCAACACCTGCCCCCACCATTGCTTTAAGATATTGCTCAATTAAAGGTTGAGGAAAATCCCATTTATTATAGTAACCACCATCACGAAGAGTACAATCTAAAAACTTAATTGAATCATTATCCACTTTATACCATCCTTTTATTATTTTTTATTTATTAGTGCCTTTATATGGAACTTATCCCGTTTCAAAATAAAAATATAATTATCATTTTAAACATTACTAATCAACAATGAATGATAAAAATTTTTCATATCCAATTTGAGCTATTTTTAGAAAATAATTTTAATTAATTTGTTTTGAAAAAAGATTTAACAGCCATAATTACACTCATAATATCTTTATCCGTCAAATGCTCACCAATTGGCAAACTGAGAAGTGAGGTATCTGATGTATTTGCAAACATATGATCATTTGCTTGTTCTGCATATTGATAGGCTTTTAATTTAGGTAGTGAAATAGGATAGTGTATCCCAGTCTGAATATCTCTTTCAGCTAGATATGATTTAAGCTCATCTCTTTTGCTGGTTCGTATCACAAATAAATGGTATGCCTGCTTAACGCAGTTTTGCTTAATAGGAAGAACTATATCTTCTACTCCCTTTAATTCCAGCAAGTATTTATCTGCGACCTTTATTCTTTTATTAACCCAGCTATCCAAATGTTTTAGCTTCACATTTAAAATGGCAGCCTGAAGACTGTCCAGTCTTGAATTTCTTCCTTCAAAGTCGTGGTCATATTTTGCAGTTCTGCCATGATTAGCAATTTTCCTAGACTGTGAAGCCAATTTGAGGTTATTGGTAGTGATTGCACCCCCATCACCATATGCTCCTAGATTCTTACCTGGATAAAAACTAAATGCAGCAATGTCTCCTATTCCTCCCACCTTTTTCCCCTTGTACTCTGCTCCATGTGCTTGTGCACAATCTTCAATAATATACAAATTATATTCTTTAGCTATTTTATCTAATTCATCCATATCACAAGGGTGACCATACAAATGAACTGCAATAATAGCTTTTGTTTTAGCTGTAATACGTTTCTTTATGTCTTCAATTGAAATTACGTAAGATTCTCTGTCTACATCTACAAAAACAACTTTGTGCCCTGAACGAGTAACGGCTTCAGAGCTTGAAATAAATGAATTGGCTGGCACAATTATCTCTGATCCAATTGGCATATTTAATGCTTCAATAGAAATTTCAAGCGCATCTGTGCCATTACCTACACCAATGCAGTAATCTACTTCAGTATAATTACGAAAATTATTTTCAAATTGGTTAACATGCTCTCCACCAATAAAAGCAGAGTTTTCAATAACTCCCTTGATAGCATCATCAATTTCTAACTTTATACTGTCATATTGAGACTTTAAATTTAAAAACTTTACCATTTATTTATTCTTTATCTTTCTAGCAGGATTTCCTACATATACACCCGATTCAATAATATTTCTTGTCACCACTGAACCGGCGCCGATAACAACACTATCGCAAATTGTTACTGGCAGGATGGTTGCATTACTTCCTATAGATACATTATTACCTACTATTGTTTGTTCATACTTTGATTGATCACCTCTTGCGGGTCCACCCTCGACAAATTTATCGTTTACAAACATGACTCCATGCCCTATGAAGCAATCAATGCCAATTGTAACCAAAGAGCAAATAAATGAGTGCGATTGAACTTTAGAACGAGCACCAACAGTTACCCCGGACTGGATTTCAACAAAATAGCTAAAGAATATAATTTGTATATTATTGAAGATTGTGCACAAGCACATGGAGCAGAGTACAAGGGGAAAAAGGTG
>MDTB01185387.1_pt1 | contig 10681 bp, 8 predicted proteins | sample 811161 | NCBI WGS metagenome assembly MDTB01 (sample SAMN05326650, study PRJNA326480) | marine metagenome | isolation source: seawater | place: Mediterranean Sea | collected 2009 | reverse complement strand
TCAACATTACTTTCTACATCTTTGTCATTTATATTTACTGCAAAACTTTTATTTTTTTTTTTGATCAATATCTAATCCTATAGAAGAAATCCTCATTAAAGTAAGCTCTACAAGTAATCTAGAATTATTTACTGTTATATAATATCGATCACACTCATTACATAGGTTAAGTGCCGTTAATAAAAAACTTAAATCACATTTTTGTGATTGTTTTAGATACCTTGACTGTAAAGCATCTCCTTTATCTAAAAGCTTAATAGTACCTTCATCTTTAGAAACAAGCAAATCTCTTAAGTGATCAGAAAGACCATTTATAAAATGATGTCCATCAAACCCATTCTCTAAAATCTCATTATAAATATTCAATAACTGACTGATGTCATTTTTTAAAAAAGAATCTATAATCTTAAAATAATAATCATAATCAAGAATATTTAAATGCTCTATAACTTTCTGATAAGTAATATTCTTATCAGAAAAAGAAATTAATCTATCAAATAAAGAAAGAGAATCACGTATTGCACCATCAGCTTTCTGCGCAATTAAATGCAAAGCATCTTTTTCTGCTAAAATACCTTCACTTTTTGCTACAAAATCTAAATGAGAAGAAATATCATTAATACTTACTCTCTTAAAATCAAATATCTGACATCTAGATAATATAGTAGGTATAATCTTATATTTTTCAGTAGTTGCTAATATAAATTTAGCATGTTTAGGAGGTTCCTCCAAAGTTTTTAAAAAGGCATTAAATGCAGATTGAGATAGCATATGTACCTCATCAATAATATAGACTTTATATTTGCCAATTTGAGGTGGTACTCTCACCTGATCTGTTAAATTTCTTATATCATCTACAGAATTATTAGAAGCGGCATCTAATTCAAAGATATTATAAGAAAAGTCATCAATATCACTATCATTATTAAATTGATTTATTTCCTTTGCGAAAATTCTTGCACATGTAGTTTTTCCAACACCTCTCGGTCCACAAAATAAATAAGAATGAGCTAACTGATTTGATTTTATTGCATTTTGCAAAGTTAATGTAATTGAATTCTGCCCAACAACAGAATCAAAAGTTTTAGGCCTATACTTTCTAGCAGAAACTAAAAAATCACTCATTACATTAAAATTAAAAATTTAAATGACAAAACTAATATTAATTGCAAAATATTAGCAAAATAAATCGTTAAATTAAAATCTGTTAGTAATTATGTATAATTGAATGTTTTTATTAAATTTGCCGCCCATTTAATAATACTAATTCAAATTAAAATAAAAATGCAGAAATACGAAACTGTTTTCATAATGAATCCCGTTTTATCTGAAGAACAGATAAAGGAAACAGTAAAAAAATTTACTGACTACATAAAAAATAATAAAGGATCTGTTACCCATGGAGAAAATTGGGGGTTAAAAAAATTAAAATACACAATCCAAAATAAGAAAACAGGTTTCTATTACTTATTAGAGTTTCAATCTAATGGAAATATTATTAATGATCTTGAAGTTGAATTTAAAAGAGATGAGCGTGTAATAAGATGGCAAACTATAAAATTAGATAAATTTGCATTAGAATATGCTGAAAAAAGAAAAAATAAATTAAACAAAAATAACATTAAATCAGAATAGGACATGGCAAATACAGATATTAAATACTTAAATCCTGTAGACATTGAATTACAAAATCATGAAAAATATTGTCGTTTTAAAAAAATGGGAATCAAATACATTGATTATAAAGATTCTGAATTCCTCATGCGTTTCCTAAACGATCAAGGGAAAATATTGCCAAGAAGAATTACAGGCAACTCGCTAAAATTTCAAAGAAGGCTAGCTACAGCAGTTAAAAGAGCAAGACAAATTGCTTTACTTCCTTATGTAGCAGATAACTTAAAATAATCTTAAAAAAAATTAATATATATCATGGAAATTATATTAAAAAAAGATGTAGAAAAATTAGGTTTCAATAATGAAATTGTAACTGTGAAGAACGGTTATGGAAGAAATTTTCTAATCCCAAAAGGATTGGGCATTTTAGCAACAGCTTCTGCAAAAAAAGTTTTAGCAGAAAAACTAAAACAGCAAGCTAAAAAGCAAGAAACTGAAATTAAAGCAGTTAACAAAACTGCAGATGCCCTACCTAAATTAGATATTATACTTAAAGCACAAGTTACTGAAGAAGGAACAAAACTATTTGGATCTATCAAGCCAACTCAATTTACTGCTGCTATTTCTGCACTAGGTGTTGAAATAGATGCAAAGTTTGTAAAGCTACCTAAAATTAAAAATCTTGGAGCATATGAAGCAGAAGTTAGACTACATAGAACTGTAAGTATTAATGTGCCTTTCAAAGTTGTTGCTGATTAAATTGAATTAAATATTGTTTTAAAAAAAGCTGGGTTTTGCTCAGCTTTTTTTAAAATATTATAATCTCAAGCATTTTATTAAATTTGCAAAACCAATGAGTTATTACAAAAAATATATCGAAGAAATAGAGGAAAGAAGTTTACAAGGACTAAATACAAAACCTATTGAAAGTAAAGAGTTAATTAATGAAATTATCTCGCAAATTAAGGATCAAAAAAATAAACATAGGAAAGAATCAATAAATTTTCTTATTTATAATGTTTTACCAGGAACAACAGGTGCCGCAAATATTAAAGCATATTTTCTTAAAGATATTATTTTAAAAAAAATAACGATCAAAGAAATCAATAGAGATTTTGCATTTGAATTACTGTCACATATGAAAGGAGGCCCATCAATAAAAGTATTGTTAGATCTAGCCTTGAATAACAATATGGATATTGCTAAAATGGCTTCAGAAGTACTCAAAACACAAGTTTTTTTATATGAAGAAGATACAAAGAGACTACAAAAGGCATATAAATCTGGCAATAATATTGCTAAAGAAATATTAGAAAGCTATGCTAAAGCAGAATTTTTTACTAAACTACCTGAAATAGAAGAAAAAATCCAAGTTATTACATACGTTGCGGGAATAGGTGATATCTCTACAGACTTACTCTCTCCTGGAAGTGATGCACACTCTAGATCAGACAGAGAACTTCATGGTAAATCTATTTTTGAACATAATATTGAAAAACAAAATGAACTTCTACAAATACAAAAAAAACACCCAGACAAAAGAATTATGCTAATTGCTGAAAAAGGCACTATGGGTGTTGGATCTTCTAGAATGTCCGGAGTAAACAATGTTGCTTTGTGGATTGGGAAAAAAGCAAGCCCTTATATTCCTTTTGTTAATATAGCTCCAATAGTAGCAGGAACAAACGGTATTTCACCAATATTTCTTACAACTGTCAGTGTAACTGGTGGTATTGGTATTGATTTAAAAAACTGGGGGAAAAAGAAAGATAAAAATGGAAATAAGATATTAGATAATGAAAAAAATCCTATCCTTCAAGAGATATATTCAGTTAAAACTGGAACTGTCCTAACAATCAATACTAAAACTAAAAAACTATACCATGGGGAAAAGGAATTAACTGATATATCTGCAGCATTTACACCTCAAAAAATAGAATTCATGAGAGCAGGTGGTTCATACTCAATAGTATTTGGAAAAAAACTACAAAATTCTGCAGCCAAAATTTTAAATATAAAGCCTGCAAATATATTTGCTGCTTCAAAACAAGTTTCACATAAAAATCAAGGACTAACTGCTGTAGAAAAAATCTTTAACAAAAATGCTGTTGACAAATTAACAGATGATTTATTACATGCTGGCTCCGATGTACGTGTAAAAGTTAATATTATAGGATCTCAAGATACAACTGGATTAATGACATGTCAAGAATTAGAAGCAATGGCAGCAACTATTATTTCTCCAATAGTTGATGGCGCATACCAATCAGGGTGCCATACAGCTTCAGTATGGGATGTGAAAGCTCAAAAAAATATTCCAAAACTAATGAGATTTATGAATAAATTTGGATTAGTTACAGCACGTGATCCTGATAATAAATATAGTCCTATGACAGATGTTATTCATAAAGTATTAAATGACATAACAATTGATGACTGGTCAATAATAATTGGCGGAGATTCTCATACCAGAATGTCAAAAGGAGTTGCATTTGGTGCAGACTCAGGAACAGTAGCCCTGGCACTAGCAACAGGAGAAACCTCTATGCCTATACCAGAATCAGTGAAAGTAACCTTCAAAGGTGAAATGAAAGAATATATGGATTTTCGTGATGTTGTGCATGCAACACAAGCGCAAATGCTTGACAAATTTGATGGTGAAAATATTTTTCAAGGCAGAATTATAGAGGTACATATTGGAACACTATTAGCTGACCAAGCTTTTACATTTACTGACTGGACTGCTGAAATGAAAGCAAAAGCGTCAATATGTATTTCTCAAAATGAGACCCTAGTTAAATCATTAGAAATTGCAAAGAATAGGATTCAAAATATGATTAATAGGGGAATGGACAATGATAAGAAAGTGCTAAAAAGTTTAATTAATAAAGCACATGAGAGAATCAATGAAATAAAAAGTGGGATAAAGCCTGCTTTATCACCAGATAAAAATGCAAAATATTTTGCTGAATTTGAGGTTGACTTAGATATAATAGCTCAACCAATGATAGCTGACCCTGATGTAAATAATAAGGATGTTTCCAAAAGATATACACATGATACTATAAGACCTCTTTCTTATTACAAAGGTAAAAAGAGAGTAGATCTAGGATTTGTTGGATCATGTATGGTCCACAAAGGAGACCTTAAAATTGTTGCTCAAATGTTAAAAAATCTAGAGCAAGTGCATGGAAAAATTAATTTTAATGCTCCACTAGTAGTTACTGCTCCTACATACAATATCATTGATGAACTTAAAGTAGAAGGAGATTGGGATATACTACAAAAATACTCTGGATTTGAATTTAATGACATAAAGCCAAAGGATACAGCAAGAACAAAATATAAAAACATGATGTATCTTGAAAGACCTGGATGTAATCTATGTATGGGGAATCAAGAGAAAGCTGAAAAAGGAGATACTGTGATGGCTACTTCAACTCGATTATTCAAGGGTCGTGTTGTTGCTGACTCGGATCGCAAGAAAGGAGAGTCTCTTTTAGCATCAACTCCTGTTGTAGTTCTTTCTGCAGTACTAGGTAGAACTCCAAATATAACAGAATATGAAGAGGCTATTAAAGGAATCAATCTTACCAGATTTTCTCCTCCCAAGAAAACAATGTGTGCTTAAAAAATAGGTATTTCATCTAAAAAAGTAATGATATTACTTTTATAATCCATAGCGCAACAAAAATGCTGCCTACCATTAGTTACAACTAAATACTTGACCTTTAATTTAATATTATATCTAGAAATTTGATCAAAAGTATCCTGTGTTATATTAACATTAGGCGCTTTACACTCAACAATCATATAAGGATTACCTTTTGTATTATAAAGAATAATATCCGCTCTGATTTTGAGATCATTATAGCTAACCACTCGTTCTACCCCCATAAGCCCTAAAGGGTAATTCTTATTGCTATTTAAATAATGAATAAAGTGCTGACGCACCCACTCTTCAGCAGTTAATTTAAAATATTTTTTTCTTACCACATCAAAAACTTGTATAGTTCCTCTAACTAATTTAGTTTTGAGGACAACTTTAGGTAAGTTCAATTTTGGGAAATCCATAAAGCAAAATAAATGAATTATAAAGAAATCATAACATCAATATACAAGAAAGATTTTAAACCAATTTATTTCTTAATGGGTGAAGAATCATACTATATTGACAAAATAGCAAATGAATTTAGCAAAAAAGTGCTTAGCACTCAAGAACAAGAGTTTAATCAACATATTCTTTATGGAAAAGATACAACTACTGATCAAATCATATCAGAAGCAAAACAATTTCCATTTGGAGCAGAAAAAAGATTAGTGATTATAAAAGAGGGACAACATATTAAAAATATCGAAGGATTAGCCCCCTACATAGAAAAACCTCAATTAAATACAATACTAGTAATTTGTTATAAAGGTAAATCAATTGATAAAAGAAAAAAATTTGGCAAGAGACTAAAAGAAACATGTATTGTCTTTGAAAGCAAAAAACTTTACATCGATCAAATTCCAAATTGGATATCAAATTATGTTAATGAAAATGGGTTTGAAATTAACAATAGTGCAACAGCAGTACTTGCAGAATTTTTAGGGACAGATTTATCTAAAATTACTAATGAATTAGACAAATTAATGTTAGTTATAAAAAAAGAAGAAATAATAACAACGAAAATAATTGAATATCACATAGGTATTAGTAAAGATTATAATGTATTTGAATTACAAAATGCTCTTGGAACAAGAGATGTTTTAAAATCAAATCAAATAATTAATTATTTTGGGCAAAACACAAAGAATCATCACATAGTTGCTGTAATAAGTGCATTATTTTCATTCTTTAGAAAAGTTATGATATATCATTTTTTAGAAAATAAAAGTGTACAATCTGCTGCAAGCGAACTAAAAGTAAACCCTTTTTTTATAAAACAATATAAAGCAGCTGCAAAAAACTATAACAAAAAACAACTTGTTTATATATTTGAGTATCTCAAACAATATGACCTTAGAAGCAAAGGTGTGAATAATAAGTCTACAAATCAAAATGAACTCCTTAAGGAACTTGTTTTCAAAATTATCCATTCATAATATAGCTATGTTTAGTTATATTTGCGACCGATTATTTTAAAATGCAAAGATTAATTATTCTTCTTTTAATAATACTATATAGTAACTCTTATTGCCAAGATTTAAATTCCTCAACTGGTAATATTCGAGGTTTCATATATGAAAAAGAAAGTGGAGAACCTATTATATTCTGTAATGTTTTTTTAAAAGGAACTAACATTGGAGCTGCAACTGATATTAATGGGATGTACAATATGCCAAAAATAAAGGCAGGAAATTATACGATAGTAGCTACATATATAGGATATGACACCACTGAAATTAATATTACACTGGAAAAAGGAAAAATTATTAGTCAAAATATTGAAATTAAAAAATCAAGTATTAATCTAAATGAAGTAAAAATATCTGCTGAAAGAGCAGAACTAAAAACAGAAGTAAAAGCTGCTGCAATTAAAATCAGTAAACAAGATCTTGAAATGATGCCTACTATAGGTGGAGATCCAGATATTGCACAGTATATGCAAGTAATCCCTGGTGTTGTTTTTACAGGAGATCAAGGTGGACAACTATATATTAGAGGAGGATCTCCAATCCAAAACAAAGTTCTATTAGATGGTATGATTATCTATAGCCCTTTCCATTCTATTGGATTGTTTTCAGTTTTTGATACCGATATAATAAAAAATACAGATGTTTACACTGGTGGTTTTAGTGCAGAATATGGAGGAAGAGTTTCCTCAATTATGGATATAAGAACAATAGATGGAAATAAGAAAAAAATTGGCGGAAAACTATCTGCCAATACATTTGGATCAAAAATTTTTACTGAAGGCCCACTAAACAAATTAGGCAACTTATCATTTATCTTTTCTGGAAAAACATCATATTTAGATAAAAGCTCTGACTTATTTTACAAATACCCAACACTGTATTTTGATGAAAATGGGCTACCATATTCATACACTGATGTATATGCAAAAATATCATCAAAAGCAAAGAATGGTTCAAAAATCAGTTTTTTCGGATTTAACTTTAATGACAATGTAAGTTATAAAGGAATATCAGAACTACAATGGGATTCAAAAGGAATAGGATCAGAATTTATTATAATACCTAGTGGATCTCCTGTATTAATTGAAGGGAACTTTGCATGGTCATCTTATGACATCTCTCTAAATGAAGAAAAGTCTCCACTAAGAAATAGTGGTATACAAGGATTTAATATGGGCTTTGATTTCACCTCATTTCAATCAAAAAGTAAAATAAAATATGGTTTTGATATTCATGGATTCTCAACAGATTTCCTAACTTACAATTCAATAAACTCAAAAATAGAACAAAATGATAATACTTCTGAATTCTCAGCTTATGTAAATTATCAATTTTCAAATACAAGATGGATTATAGAGCCTGGATTCAGATTACAAAAATACACAATAGGAGTATCTCCTGAACCAAGATTAGGTATTAAATATATTGCTTCTGATAAAATAAGAATAAAATTAGCAACTGGCATCTATTCTCAAAATATCTTAAGTACAACATCTGACAGGGATATTGTCAATCTATTTACTGGGATTATCACTTCTCCAGAAGATATACCTGATCAAGAAGACGGCACTGCATATGAAGATTTATTTCAAAAAGCCAGACATCTTATTACTGGAATAGAATATGATTTAAATGACAAAACGGATATTCAAATTGAAGGATATATAAAAGATTTTACACAATTAACAAATATTAATCGTAATATCACATCTAATAATGATAATACATATATCATTGAAAGTGGTATTGCTAAAGGTATTGATGGGCTTGTTAAATATAAAAATGATAAATTATATATATGGGCAGTATACTCTCTAGGAATAATAACAAGAACTGAAGGTCAAAACACCTACTTTCCACATTTTGACAGAAGACATAATATAAATTTTGTTACTACATACAAGTTTGGAAAAAATAACAGCTGGAAAACAGATTTCAGATGGAACCTCGGATCTGGATTTCCATTTACACAAACACAAGGATTCTATGAAAATATTCCATTTACCAATGGAATTAATACAGACTATACAACAATAAATGGGGAGCTAGGAATTCAATATGCGGAACTAAATGGAGGTAGACTACCATATTACCATAGACTTGATATATCAATATCCAAAAAATTAAAACTAAATAAAAATATTAATATGGATATCTCAGCATCATTAACTAATGCCTATAATAGAGAAAATATATTTTACTTTAATAGGATTAAATATGAAAGAATAAATCAATTACCAATTATGCCGAGTATTGGTGTAAGTATAAAATTCTAAAAATTAACTTATCTTGATAAACTTTTAATAATTATTCCAACAAGTAAAGTTTAATCACTTACAAATAGTATTTTTGTGTAAACAAAGTTGTGGTAAATTGTGAGTAAATCTCGAGCAAAATATATTTTCGTTACTGGTGGGGTAACATCATCTTTAGGAAAAGGCATAATATCAGCATCATTAGGCAAACTATTGTCAGCTAGAGGATATTCTGTTACAATACAAAAATTAGATCCTTATATCAATGTTGATCCTGGAACTATGAACCCTTATGAACATGGTGAGTGTTTTGTAACTGATGATGGGGCTGAAACTGATCTAGATCTAGGGCATTACGAACGTTTTTTAAATCATGGAACATCTCAAGCTAACAATGTTACAACAGGAAAAATTTATCAAACTGTAATTCAAAAAGAAAGAAAAGGAGATTATTTAGGAAAAACAGTTCAAATAATACCACACATTACAGATGAAATAAAAAACAGAATACAGCTGTTGGGAGCAAATAACAAATTTGATTTTGTTATTACAGAGATTGGTGGAACAGTGGGTGATATTGAAGCTCTGCCTTATATTGAATCAGTAAGACAATTAAAGTGGGAATTAGAAAATAATGCATTGTTTATACATCTTACTCTTGTTCCTTTCCTTTCTGCAGCTGGAGAATTAAAAACTAAGCCAACTCAACATTCTGTAAAGACATTATTAGAGGCAGGTATACAACCTGATATTCTAGTTTGCAGGACTGAACATCCACTAGAATCTGGAATTAAAAGCAAAATAGCTCAATTCTGTAATGTAGAGCGTGATGCTGTAATTGAATCTATTGATGTTTCTAGTATTTATCAAGTCCCTATACTAATGCAGAAAGAAAAACTTGATCAAATTGTACTTAAAAAATTAGGAATATCAGACAGCTCAGAAGCTCAGCTTAAAAAATGGAACAAATTTCTTAATGGCTTGCAAAATCCTAGAAAAGAAATAACAATTGGTTTAGTTGGGAAATATGTAAAACTACAAGATGCTTACAAATCTATTTCGGAAGCGTTAATACACGCAGGAGTAAATAATTCTTGTAAAGTAAATATAAAATGGATACATGCAGAAAAAATTGATAAAAATAATATCTCTAAAACACTAAAAAACTTACATGGTGTAATAGTAGCACCAGGTTTTGGAGATAGAGGGGTAGAAGGCAAGATTTCAGCTATCAAATATATAAGAGAAAATAATATTCCATTTTTTGGCATTTGTCTAGGAATGCAATCAGCAGTCATTGAGTATGCAAGAAATGTCTTAGGATTAAAAGATGCAAATTCAATAGAAATGAATCCTCAAACATCTGCCCCTGTAATTAATCTAATGCATGAGCAAAAAGAAGTAACACAAAAAGGAGGAACAATGCGATTAGGTAGTTATGAATGCAATTTACAAAAAAAATCTAATGCACATATTGCGTACAATAAAAATACTATATCGGAACGTCATAGACATAGATTTGAGTTTAATAATAAATACAAGAAGGATCTAGAAAATGCAGGTTTAATTGCTACTGGACATAATAAAGAAAATAATTTAGTTGAGATAATAGAAATACCAAATCATAAATGGTTTGTCGGTGTGCAATTTCACCCTGAATTTAAAAGTACCGTGGATAATCCTCATCCACT
>MDTB01182177.1_pt1 | contig 10681 bp, 10 predicted proteins | sample 811161 | NCBI WGS metagenome assembly MDTB01 (sample SAMN05326650, study PRJNA326480) | marine metagenome | isolation source: seawater | place: Mediterranean Sea | collected 2009 | reverse complement strand
TGACGGATTCTGCGCTGGAAGATCATTTCGTGATTCGCCCGGCAAGCCGCATCCTCGACTACACCATCACCAACGAAGTTATCGACGATCTTCACTACCAGGTGAGCATCCGTGCCGCGGTCGGTGATTTGCCGAAAACAGGCTGCTCTCAGCGGCGCCACGTCAATGTGACGGTATTTGCCCCCCGCATTAGCCACGGCCCAAAGGCCCCGGCCGAGGCCGGCCCGATGGCCGCGAAGGTCATCACAACGATGGTCAAGGCCATCGAATCCACACCCGGTCTCAATGCCACCCGCGCCACCGACAAAAAGCTGAATCCCAAGAAGCTTGCACGTACCACTGATGCGTTTGACTACACCGCCCTGACGACTGGCATTGTCCGGGTGCGCCGCGGCGATTTCGCGCTGGTCCCCGAAATTGTAGTGACGGGACAGCGGGGTGGCACTAGGTTTGAAAAAACAAATCAGGTGCTTGTGACTGTCCGTATGCATCTGTTTGCGGGTGAAAGCTATGCCCCTGTTGACGTCTACGAGACGCACCAGCTGGTCACCGTCAAGCTTCGCACACCGTTGCGTGTGCTGAATGTTCTCGGCCAGCCGCGACGCCCGGCCATGCTTGAGGAAATGACAGGGCCTGCCGAAGCACTTGTTGCGCAAATGGCGGCCGAACTTCAGTGCCAGCCCATAAGGGCAAGGATCACCATTGCCGGTGGGGAATTGACGGTGCCGATTGGCAGCCATCATGGGATGCGCCAGAATGCCCTGGCAGTTGCCAGTGGCACCGACACGCCATGGCAGATCATGAGGGTGACGGGTGTCGATGCGATGTCTTCGACCCTGACGCCGCTGAATGACCGGCGCGACATCACCACGCTGGCCGGCAAGACTGTCGAATTCATGGAGGTACCACAATGACCAAGCTTTTCCTCGGCCTTGCTGTGACGGCAAGTGTTCTGGCCTCGCAAGCTGCCCTAGCCCAGGCCCAACCGATCGTGGTGCTGGAATACCCGACTTATGGCGGCAGCGATGTTGGGTCTGGCCTGAACCAGGACAATCCATTCGTATTCGATCCCAACCATACCAGCACGCACCGGGTTCAGCCTGACGAGACGCTGTCGCATATCATCACTGCATATTACGCGGGAAGTGGGCTTGATCTGTCTGTCGTGCAGATGGCGATCGTTAAGAAGAACAGGTCGGCCTTCGTTCGTGGAAACCCCAATTTTCTTTATGCTGACAAATTGTTGCGCCTTCCTTCATTGAACGAGATGCGCAATCTGGTCCTTGGGGACAAGTCGCATGAGGCACCATCAGGCCGCGGCGGGCCACAGAATGAAATCTATTTTATTGGAGGCTGAAGTGACGCTGCGGACAGCCAGAAACCTCGGCAAGATGGCGACCAGGCTGGTGACGGCCGGAACGCTGGCGACCGGCATCCTTGCGGGTATGGGGGCGGCATGGGCACAGACATTGGACGGTGCCGACATCAGCAGGCTGATCCTGGACCGGCTTGCCGGTGAGGGCCTGTCTGGCGCGCCGTCGATTGCCGCTGATCGTGTCTTTCCGGAATGCGACGATATCCCGCAAATTTCTCCGATGTTTGGCGGCTGGAGCACAGTCGCGGTACAATGCCCCGGCGCCACCCGTTGGCGCTTCATCATCCGCACCAACCTGGCGTCGCGCCTGCAACGAGGTCCGGTCAGCCAGTCTGCAGCCGTGCCCGTAGCGACTGGGCGGATCGACCGGGCGGTTGGGTCGCGCAAGCCGGTGGCCAACCCGGATCAGGATATGATCGAAATTGTTGCGCTGGCACATAGCGTTGGCCGGAACACGTTGCTTGGTCCTGGCGACCTGGTGATGATGGCTGTTCCGGTGCGCAATTCGCACGGCGCGTTTTTTGATCCAGCAGATCTTGTTGGCCGCCGCATGAAATCGTCATCTTCCGCACAGCGTCCCATTCTGGCGCGACATCTCCATCCGGATTGGCTTGTGCAGGAAGGGCACGAGGTACTGATCATCAGTTCAACTGGCGGTATAAGCGTGGATATGTTAGGTATTTCTATGGATGATGGACAGCTTGGTGACTGGATCACCGTTGAGAACACAAGCAGTGGCAAGGCGGTCCGCGCCAAGATCATCGGTGAAAAAAAAGTCGCCGTTTTGGCTAAAAAAAACTGACCTCACGTCGTTACCTGTCTTGAGGAGGGTAAACAAATGGTTGACGCCATTAAATCCGCAGTAAATCGTCTGGAGCTGACCAAGGGTCGTGCGTCCGAAAGCCGTCCGGCGAAGGCTGACACGGCTCAGGGCACTGCCGCGCCTTCGGCTGACAATGTGAAGGTTAGCGACGCAGCCTCGACCAAGGCGCATATGCAGCTTGCCGAAACACCTCCCGTCGACAACGAAGCTGTGAAGCGGATCAAGGACGCCATTGCACGTGGCGATTATCCGATTGACGTGGATCGCATCTCTGAGGCTCTCATGGATGCGTACCGGGGCATGAAGGCTTGATGAAGTTTCGCGCGTCGTTATGACTGTGACAGATACTGTTGACTCGTTTGTGAGCGTTCTCGATGGGCTGATCGAGGACGCGCGTTCGTGTGTGCGTGACGCGGACACGTTTCGCGCGGCTGTTGGCGAGATCGAAACCCTGATCGAAACAAAACTCCCTGCCATTGCCACCGCGCTTGCCGACACCGGCATCACGGATGCTGACCGCGCCAAGCTCAAGGCAAGCTTCGAGGCGCTTGGCGCGCTTCAGGCGAGTGCCGAGGCAAGGGTTGTCTGGTCGCAGGATTTCAACGACTATATGCGCGCGGCGCTGGCCGGAGACGACTAGCCGGACCGCGATGCGGCAAATGCCACCGGGTAGCTATTGACCGCCAACGGATAATGAGGATGCGACATGCTCGATGGCGATCAGCTCATCACACCCGAGACTATTCTGCTTGTGCTGCTGCTGGCGATTACCGTTGGCATGTGGTTGCAACTGGCGCTTCTGCGCACGCGCCTGTCGTCCCGGCTGACGAGGCTCGAAGAGCGCCTTCATGAGCACGACCAGCTGCTCAAGCTGTCATCAAAAGGCGCTCTGGAGATCGCCGAGGCCAGTGACCGTGTGGTGGAGGCGATGGATAACAGCAAATCTGGTCTTGAGGCGCTGCGCCGCGACGTCGTGCGGCTTGCCGATGATGTCCGTGGCGAGGTGGGGATGAGTCGCGCCATTGAATTGGCGCGTGGTGGCGCGACGAAGAAGACTGTGGCTGAGGCGACCGGCCTGTCCCTGGAAGAGGCCGAGGCGATTGTTACCTTTCACGGTAAGACAAAATCCTGACGCCATCCCACGCGAAGCCGACGAGCGGCCTGTCACCTACATCCTGAATTCAGTCTTTTCGCAACGAATGTTGCGATAACGCGCGCCCTTGGTCATGCGGATGATGCCGCTGTTCCGGTCAATGCGGATCTTTGACTTGCCCTGTGCCAGGGTGAAGATGCTGTCCGAGCTTTCTGTGATGACCATGGTGACGGTTCTGTCGCTGAAAATCGCCGTCGCCTCACCACCGATCTTGAAATCACGAAGATCAACCTCGACAAGCCCGTCAGGGTTGAGCCCGCATTCATACCGTTCCTGCTTGAACCGTGTCAGGTCATAGCAGGCCGTCAAATTTATCGAGACACCGGCAATCAGAATCGCGAAAAGCCGGTGCGCACCCGGCCTAGGCTTTGTCATTGTCTTCGGCATCCTCGTCATCCTGCAGTCCTGCACGCATGGCCTTCTCGGCATTCTGCTGCGCCTCGAACCAGCCGGTGGGCTTGTCGCCATCTTCGTCATTTTCGTCCCCGGCAGCAGGCAGGTTCGTTGTGTCCGGGTCCGATGGCCCGGCTTTCATTGCCGTTGCGGCAGCCTCGAGGGCGGCGGCAACGTCAGCGGCGTCGTCATCGCCCTTCGGTGGCGCGTCATCGCCGGCATCGTCCGACCTCGGGGACATGACTTCACTTAGTGCGGCAAGTTCGGCCGCGACATCGGCAGCGCCTTCCGCCTTTGCCATTTCATCTGCGGGCGCGCTCAGGGCTTCCAAGGCGGCCGTCACCTCAGCAGCGCTGGGCGCCTCAACAACAGCGTCCCCGGCTGGTTCAGCCTCGGCCTCCGCCGTGGCGGTCTCATCTTCTGGCGGATCCATCGCCTGGGCGGCACCCAATGCTTCTGACAGCGCACTCAGCTCTTCGGCGCTGACGGCAGGTTCCTCGTCTTCAGCTGGTTGATCTGTCGCCGCTGCCGCCTCTAAAGGCGCGTCCGTATTCATGGCCGAGGGGGCGTCCTGCAGCTCCTCCTCGGGCATGGCCGCCAGTTTGGCGATCACATCTTCTTCCTCATCATCGAACGGGTCCATCGGGGCGTCGGCCGCAATGGGGTCGGCAGGCGTGGCGTCGGTGCTGGCAGCAGCGTCCGGTGCTGCGTCTGGCACCTCGGGCTCGTTGACAGGCTGGGCATTTCCATTGGCGATCAGGCGCTCGGCATCGGCGGTATTGACGTCGATGATCACTGTCTTTGGAAAGCGCACGCCGTTCACCTCGCAATCCTCAAGAATGCGAAGGCGGGTCCATTCGCCATTGCCACCGGCTGTATCCTCCGCATTGTCAAGATTCGACATATTCATGTCGCTTGCCTTGGGTGAGCTTGCGGTCACCACCCGGTCTGGATCTGGCTCGGCGATCTTCAGAATGCGCTGGCGCAATATATATATGCGTGCGGCCAGTATCCCCAGGCGCTTCTGCTCGTCTGCCTCGTTTGACAGAAGCGCTTTCACAGATTCATTCATCTGCTCAAGCGGCTGGCCTGTGAACTTGTCAATCACCTTGTCGCGCACGGCGATGGTCACCGCCGACAGTTCAACCGACGAGCCGGGACCGCCACTGTTGGGGATGGTCGATGCAGCCATTTTTTTGTCCTCTCCAGTTGGATTGGCATCGTTATTGCAAAATACGGGCCATCAGGCTGTCAAGGCGCGAATATTTTGCCAGGGCAAAAATGACGCGGTAGACGACTTGAGACAGACGGAAATTTGCTTGTTTTCAAACATGAAAACAGAAATATAAACAGGATATTAGGGCAAGAGCGATGAAAGGCATTGGCGACTATCTCAATCTTCATGCGACCGCGCTGACCGTGCGTGCTAAGCGCAATCAGGTGCTTGCCTCGAACATTGCGAATGCGGCAACGCCGAACTTCAAGGCGCGTGATTTCGACTACCAGGCGAAGATTAACAAGGACGCCGGCGTCGGCCCGATGCGCGCCACTGACGGACGTCATTTCAAGGTGTCGATGCAGGCAGCCACCAACCAGTTGCAATATCGCGACCCGGTCAACCCGTCGCGTGACGGTAACACTGTGGAAATGAATGTCGAGCAGATGGAGTTCTCTGAGAACGTCATGCGTTACCAGACAACTCTGACATTCCTTAACAACAAGATCACCGGGCTGATGTCCGCGATACGAGGCGAGTGATGGCTGGCATTGGAAATATTTTCGATGTTGCTGGCCGTTCGATGTCGGCCCAGCTTGTGCGGCTGAACACCATCGCCAGTAATCTGGCGAATGCCGGTAACATCAGCGGCACCGAAGATCAGGCCTATCGCGCAATGAAGCCGATCTTTGAGACGACTTATGCCGACAATGTCCGTGATACAGGCATTTCGACGACTGAAGTCGCGGGAATCACAACCACAGAGCGCCGGCCCGAGCGGGTCTATATGCCGAGCCATCCGCTGTCTGACGGTGATGGGTTTGTTTATGCGGCGGCCGTGAACATTGAAGAAGAATTTGTCGAGATGCTGGAGGCCAAACGCCAGTATCAGAACAACATCGAAGTGGTAACCACCATTCGTGCCCTGATGATGCGCACCATCAACATGGGCAAGTGACCAAACGGAGACCTGAATGAGCACCATTGATCCCGCAAGCCAGTCGCAACTTGACAGCATTCTCAAGAAGCTCGGCGTCAACAAGGAGGACGAGGCAAAGCCCGCCTCCAAGGACAATCTTGGCCAGAGCGACTTCCTGAAGCTGATGACAACGCAGCTGCAAAATCAGGACCCCTTCGCGCCAATGGAGAATGCTGACTTCATCGCGCAGATGGCACAGTTTTCCACTGTGACAGGCATCACCGAGATGGGCACCGCGCTGAACGACATTTCCAGTCAGCTTGGCGAGTTCCGGATCGCCACTGCCGCCAACCTGCTTGGCAGCTCGGTCATGATACCCGGCAATTACGCCCGCGCAGATGAAAGTGGCCAGATTCATGGCATGCTTGACCTGCCTTCGGCATCCGGCGTGACCAACCTGACATTCAGCAACATGGCCGGCGACGTGCTTCACAACATGCAACTTGGCGCGCAACCGTCGGGCCTTGTCGGTTTTGAGTGGAACGATGTGCCGCAATCTGTCCTCGACAGTGGCGAGCCTGTGCGCATCGAGGCCTTCGCCGATATGGGCAAAGGCATGGAGAGTCTAACGCCGAGCGTTTTCGCTGAAATCCTTGCTGCATCGACTGGTGATGCCGTCAACGGGGTAATGCTGGATGTTCGGGACTATGGCGAGGTCCGCGCGGCCGATGTCAGGAAATTCCGCCGGTAACACCGTCAACAACAAGACGCGAAATCATTTGACCCGATAGGGAAGCGAGCCGCCTGCGGCTCAGGGAGAAGAGAAAATGTCGTTCTATACCGCGCTAACAGGACTGAACGGTTCCTCAGCCGACATTTCGGCAACATCGAACAACATCGCCAACGTTGGCACCACCGGCTTCAAGCGAAGCCGTGTCGAATTCGGTGACATTTTCGCAACCTCGCCGTTGCAGAATGCCTCCTCGTCGATCGGTTCAGGTACGATCCTCAAGGGCATCAAGCAGCAGTTCACCCAGGGTAACATCGCGGCATCGCTTAACGCGCTCGACCTGGCGATTTCCGGTCAGGGCTTCTTTGCTCTGAAGCCGTCGCTGACCTCGGCGCAGACGGTCTACACGCGGAACGGCTCGCTGAACGTCAACAATGACCGCTATGTGGTCGATTCTGCAGGCCAGTACCTTCTGACCTACCCGGTCAACACCGACGGATCGGTGACCGCCAAGGACCTGCAAAGCGCGGTGCCGCTGCAGCTTCCGGTAACATCGGGTGATCCGCAAGCGACCTCCAACATCAAGCTTGGCGTCAACGTCAATGCGGCGTCCGACGTCGTCACCGACCGACCTGAGTTCCAGGACGGGTACACCTTTGACCCGAACGATCCGACGACCTTTACCAATTCGACCTCGATCACGATCTTTGACGATCTCGGTAACCCAACCATTGCCACTGTCTACTTCATCAAGACACAGCGCGCGTCTGCTGACGACCCGACCAACAAATACGACACCCGTCTGGTGATCAACGACACCATCATCAATCCTGATCTGGTGAGCGCGGTCGACGATGCTGGCACCTCGATCTTTGTCGACCGGTTCGGTCAGCAGACCACCAGCATTCCCGACGACAACTACTTTATCGAGGGCAAGGGCTCGCCCCTTTACAAACTTGATGACCTGCAGACCCTGGTGCCGTCCCAACCGGCCTCGATCAGCGGTGAACAAACAAGTTTCGACTTTGGTGAAGAGGGCGACAAGTTGGTCGAGATCGTCACTGACCCGCTGCAGTTCAAATCGACCCGTGAAGCTGGCAACACCGGCAGTGACGTCTATTGGGGCAGGGATTTTCTGCTTCTGAACGTTGATGATTCCGACCAGCCGGTCAGCATCGATATCAATCCTGGCCTGTATAACGCCGACCAGCTGTCCGCCGAGGTCGAGCGTGCGATCAATGCTGCCTATGGTGACGATCGGAAGTTCCAGGTCGAGCAGAATGTGGATGACACCATCACCTTTGACTTCCAGCGCGTTGGCGCGGATGGCGCGGTCACTCCGTTGACAAATAAGGTGTCCGTCGAGCTTCTCGGCACGGACAGTTTTGTGACCGAAGCCATGGGTGATGATTTCGCGATCACCGGCACCTCGCCGGACTTCACAAAGGAAGAGTTCCTCGCGCATGCGCAGGTCCGCATCAATGAAACCCTCGATGAATATGGCCGCACTTACAGCGATGACCCGCTGGGTGTTGGCGGTCTGCAGTTCGTCAAGTCGCGTGGTGAGAAGATCGAAACCGTCTACGAATACACTCAGGTTGTGGAGCTGGAGCGTGCGGATGACCCGTCCGACAAGCATTACATGGTGCATTCCTTCTACAACAAGCGCCCCAGCCTGAGCATTCATACGGCGCTCGACTCGGTTGCGGGCAACGGCAACAACCTGATCGAATATGCGTCCACCGAAACCCGCCTGCGGATATACCTCGGCAACGACACGACGGCTGCCGATGCTGATCTTGCCGATTACGAGCAGGGCCGATCGATCACGCTTGCCGGCAATGACGGTTTCCGCAGTGACCTGAACGGGCGAAGCTTTGTGATCTCGTCGACCGGCACTGACGCGAATGGCTACAAATACATTGATGTCAGCACCTCCGGGCTTGCTGTGGCGGATGAAGATTTCAACATCGCGGCTGGCGGCGCTGCCTCAGTCTTCGCCCTGACAAGCCCGTCTGATGACGAGCCGACTGTCGAAGCCTTTTTCGAAGGCTCGGAACCGGTCTATGCGGGTGCGAAGGAAGACTATAGCAGCCAGCATATCATCATTCGCGAAAAGCAGGGTTCGACGGCCGCCACCGCCAATGGTGCCTTTGTTGCCAGTGATTGGAAAATCACCAATGGAACCGAAGGCAACGCCCTGTCGACCAACCTGGCCCTTCTGGGCCTTGAGGAACTGCACCGTCCGATGATTCTGCAGACAGGCACTTGGATTGCAGACGAGGCGGTATCAATCAGTTTTGAAGCAGGGTCGGACACCCTTCCCATCACGCTGACGAACGACAACTCGACACGCGAGATGGATCAGCTTCGTGCGGCCGTGTCCGCTCTTTCGGATCTGAAGGGATTTTCCTTTACCTTCGTGAATGACGCTGGCGAGGCGGTATATTCGACAAGCGGATCCAACTGGCGTGACTCCACGGCGACGCTCACGCTTTTGTCCCCGGCACCAAACGACACGGTTGTCGAGCGTGTGTATGTAAATCGTGACGATATGTCTGACTTCACGATGACCAACAACAATGAAGCGAATGATTTCCTGGTGTCCATTAGTGGGGCAACACCAACCACGAGCGCCGCGACGGCTACGACGGACACGCTGGCAAAATCTTCGGTTGACTGGGTCGACGAAAAGAATCCGCCGGTAAAGGTTGGCTATGACGCCGTTAACCAGCGTCTCAGCTTCAATGTTGACCGGACGGTTCTTGGTTCGGGGACCGACAGTAACTTCAACTCCTTCTCGGTCTATGGATCGTCAACCCAGACAGGCATCAACAATCTTGGCCTGACCAACGCGGACAACGCCCAGCGGGTGCAGATTCGCGGTGGTGAGGTTCTGTATGGTGACTCATTTGTTGCCACCGGTGAGGAAATCCAGCCGAACGACAAGCGTTACGGCATCAAGGTCACCTACAATTCCGAGCTGCAGAATTTCAATATCTCGAGCGGCACCACCGGTGAGGCCATCGAAAATAATGGTGCCATCGGTGTGACGGAACAGCAGAAAGCCTCGAACATTCAGATTGGCCGCTATGCCATTTCCGAGACCACCGGTGCGCGCGTTGCCCAACCCTATGATGTCGATGCGACCATCATCGGAAACGGGGACAATTCGCTGTTTGGTGTTGGCAAGACCAAGAATGACTTCCTGTTCTCGGCTAGTACCGGTCTGAAGGCGACACCTGCAAGCGCTATTGGCGCGAGTGCGAACGAGCCGCTGACCAACGTCTTCAAGCTGTCGACGCAGAATGGCGACAACATCTTCAATGTCTCGGTAAACGGCATCAGCGGCATTATTGAAGTGCCAGCGACCTCCTATGTTGGCACCACCCTTGCCGAAGCGTTGCAAACCCGGATCAACCAGATCGTCGATTCGACCACCGGCGACACGATCGGTGGTGTTACCGTGACCTACAGCAGCGATAGCAACAGCTTCACCTTCTCGACCGGCACAACCGGCGCGGATTCGACCATCAAGGTGAAGGGCGCCGCGCGCCTTGGCCTTGACGATGTTCCGCTGGGTGTCGGTTCTGTGCCGGAAATCTACAATCTGGTCCAGGCAAGCGACGCCGACGGTGTGGCACTCTATGTGAATGCTGATGGTGAGGTTGTGACGAACCCGCCTGAGAACATCGTTGAAGGCTATTATCCGCTCTATATTGACGAGGGCGAGCTGACCTTCGACAAGACTGGTAAGCTGGTCAGCCCGAAGAACCTTGTGCATTACGAAAAGCAGGAGGAAGGCTTCTCAATCGCGCTGGACGTCGATTTCTCAACCTCGACTCAGCTTGCACAACCTTTCTCGGTCCTGACCGTGCAGCAGGACGGCTTCACCTCCGGCCGGCTCGATGGCATCGAGATTGATTCCTCGGGCACCATCCGCGCCAACTACACTAACGGCCAGAACAATCCGCTTGGTAAGATCGTCGTCGCCAACTTCAACAACCAGAACGGTTTGAAGCAGATTGGTAACGCGACTTACACGGAAACAGCTGTTTCTGGTGCACCGCAG
>MDTB01169162.1_pt1 | contig 10681 bp, 10 predicted proteins | sample 811161 | NCBI WGS metagenome assembly MDTB01 (sample SAMN05326650, study PRJNA326480) | marine metagenome | isolation source: seawater | place: Mediterranean Sea | collected 2009 | reverse complement strand
TGTGAAGTTATGTATGTTATATCCTGCCATGTTTACCTCCTGCTCTAAGCACTGGCTGTGCGTGAATGAGCTTGTTTATTATTGTTATCTTATTGCGTGTGAACCAGGAACCATCATCCTTAATCCACTAATTTTTGAACTATCATATTTTTCTATCATTTTTTTAAACTCACGCATTGCATACTCACGTAGTTTAAATTCACCAGCATCTTCTGCTAGTTTTGCTTTAACATAATATACTAAAGCTTTTTGTAAATAATTAGGTAAATCCAACTCAAATGATTCATCTTCTATTACTGAAATATCTTGTCTAAATCTAGAAGCCTCTGTAACAGATGCTCCGTTATATTTAGTTTTTAATACAAGAGTTGTTACACCACTTGCTTCTGTTTTAACTTGATGTAATCCATTCCACCTATCAGAACCTACAATTAAAATCCATTTATCTGCAGCAATAGTTACACTGTCAACTGTTAACGATAAACAACCAGAATCTTCAGTATAAGCTGTAATGTTTAATACATCACTATTATCATTAACTCTATAAATTGGAGCATAACTATATTTTATTTTTAAACCATCAGTAACACTAGATGATGGAGATTCCCATCTTTGCCTAGAAGAACCTGGGCCATAATCTTTATTATTAACATCATTATCAAATTCTACATCTTTTTCTATTAAAGCAATTTTATTGCCCTCAGTATAGTATGCATAGTGTTTACTTGTAGCCATTATGAATTATTCCCATCTTTTACAGGAGGAATATAAATTGTTCTAGGAATACTTCTATATTCATCCTTGCTATTTAAATGATTTTTTACAGTAATTTCAATAACTTTTATAGCATCATTTGGAATACTATAATATCTTTGATTTTCAATAATATCAAAAGAATCTTCATTCATATGAACTTCTGTTAAAATATTAATCTCTTCTAAAGCATCTTTAATATAAGCTACTGCTTTACCAGTTTCATTAGTTCCTACTCTTTCCATTACTTCTTTAACTTTCATTTTTAACCTCCATCATCTATTATAGCAGCTATTTCAAGAAGAACGTTATCTCCAGAAACTCCTGCTCCTGATGGAACACCTGCAGTTACTTTGCAACTTATTACTCTCCAATCAGCAACTTCTGAAGCTGGAACTTTTAATGCTATAGTATCTCCAACATCTACAAATAAAGCTGTCTGAGCATCATCGTCACCTAAATCAGGAGTAATGTCTGCACCTCCAAATGTTATTAAAGCTCCTACATTTGTACTTAAACTTTCATTTGCATCTGTAAAGCCTGTATTTTTAATAATAATATATTGAACATTATCAGTATCAACTAAAGCATCTGAACTGTTAATATTTATAAATTCATCTCCTGTTCCATCTGTTTGCACATTAAATAAACTTCCTACACTATGACTTATTATTAATTTTTTATACACCCATTTTTCAGTAGAGTCTCTTCCTGTATAGTTAAAAGTGCCATTAAATCTTTTTCTTATTTCACTAGGTAATACTTTAAATGATAAAGCTCCAATTGCGTTATTTATCGCCATAATCACTATCCTTTCTAGGTTGCTTCTGTTCTTTTTTAGCCTTAGGTTTAATGCCTAAACTCATATTGTATTGGCTCATAAAAGTTACATATTGAGCTGTATACCATTTATATTGAGCTAATTTTTCTTGTAAATCACTTTTAAAAAATTCTATTTCTGAACCATATCTATCTAACTCAGACCTATATTCTGTTGCCTCTATCTGGGAAACTCTATCAGCATCTTTTGATTCTTTTTCTAATTCAGATTTAAATATTTCTAAATCTTTTTGATATACAGCAGTATCTGCTTCGTATTTCTTATCATATGAAGATATTGTTTTATCATATAAAGATAATTGTTTATCTGCTAATTCAAAATCTTCTCTACCAATTGCAGCAGTTACTCCTAGTAAATTACCTTCAAAATTTTGAGGTATAAATATAGGAAGTTCAGGCAATAAAGGATTGTCTTTAATAAAATCTGGAGCAACAGGAACATCAGGAGCTGTAGGCATATTATTGTTTATTTCAATAGCTTTTGCATTGCATATCATTGCAGATGCATAAAGACCTAACGAAGGTTCATAATCAGATGGGAAATTATCTACTGCTCCACTTAAATAGTTATCACCTGCAGTTATACCAGTATCATAACTAATTTGAGTAACTACTATATCGTTATCACTGCCTCCTGCAGCAGGTACTACGTATATTTTGCCATCTAATTCATAAAAACCAGGATTAAATTTAGACCTATAATATAAACTATCTTTATCAGTTGCTTCGTATCTTAAAGATGGGTTAATAGGTGTTGCTGGTCTTAGTATACTTGTGCTATCGTGTTCTCTAGCTACAGCTAATATTCTACCTACTTTTGTAACATAAGCTGTATGATTTGTTGTAGATGTAAATTTAGACAGCTCTTCAGGTTTTAATACTGTGACATTATTTACAGTACTTATTACTGCATTTTTTAATATTTCAGTCAAATCATCAGTAGATGGACTTGAAGTAGTTGTTATATCTATTTGAGTTAAACCTTCTATATGTTCTTCGTAAGTTGGCATTATTTACTCGCTATAAATAATTCTATTTTACTACCAGCACTAGAAGAAGTTTCAGAAATAGCTTTAACTGTAGTTACAGTTGATAAGCCTCCAACTACTGCATCTACACCAGCAGTTTGTGCAGCTATCGCTAAATTAGTTACATCCTCAGTAGGTAAGTTATTACCACTAGTACCTTTATATACAGATGTTACATCTAAAGTTTGAGCACCATCACCTGTACCAGAAACAGAACCTACACTAAAACTAGAAGCTCCATGACCATTAGCATGTTCTATAGCTGCTTTCAATTGAGTTAAATAACCAGATTGAGTAGTAGAACTACTATTTATTCCAACAGCAATTCCACCTACATTTCCAGAACCTGCAGTACCTGCACCAGTATCTGAATCAGAAGCTAATACAGTTCCTGTTGCTACTCCTCCAGAATCAGTAAAAGTTAAAACATACTTTTTTGATACACTTTTAGAATCTATAATAGTCACAGCTTGTTTCTCTGTCATTCCATGAGCAGCATCTCCGTCTGTTACAGTATATCTATACACAGCTGCAGTACCATCTGTTACAGTAACATCTGCACCATTAGCTGTTCCTTCCCAACAAGATTCATGATTTGTTATTATAAATGAATCACCAGCAGGTATTTTATAAGCTATTTCATCTCCAGCATCCATAATTATAGTTACAGCATTAGCTGAATCTAAATTTGTTATTCTTACATATTGCATTAAATCGCTTTCAAATTGCGAGCCACCTACAGTAGCTGGGTTAGTAGTATATAAAGTTATTTCAGTTGAAGGTACTTCTAATATTCTTTTATAAGAATCATTAATTCCAGTAATAGTTTTTGTAGTTATTCCACCATGAGAATTACCGTTTAAAGTAAGAGTTTCTGTAATTGTTGTTACTAAATCTGCCATTTAATTTTTTCCTTTAAGTTAGAGTCTACCCCCCTTTTTGGAGAAACAACCAAGAAGGAGAGCAGACTCATTTTTATATTAACTAAGATACTGAAAAGCTAGCATCATGTGAACCATGACCGCTAATATACCAGTAAGTACCATCACTAATTAATTCAAGCCAATCACCTACAGCACCTTCAGCTTCAACAACAAGAGTTGTTCCAGCTAAAGTTAAGTAAGCATCGCCACATTCTGCACCACCTTTTAAAAGGGCTCCAGTTGCAACAATACTACTATCAGCAGTAGTGTCTGTGTTAATAAACTTATAACGGACACCAGCTGCAGGAGCAGGTAGGTTGATAGTTCTAACTACAGTATTGCTTAAGAAGTATACTTTTCCACTATCTCCAATCTCAAGATTATGAGTTGAAGCGGAAGCATCATTCATAGCAAATACATACTCGCCATCTTGAAAATTAGCTCTTCCAGCTAACTTAGTTCCATTGCCATCAGCCATTATCTACCTCCTTAAAGTATTTCAACTACAAAACTATCAAGTCTTACGATATTTTCAGCGTGTGCAACGCTCCAATCAACCTCAAGACCTAATACTATCGCAGCAGTTGTATCTTTAGAAGTCAACGCTGTACTTGCAAATACATCAGTATCACCAGTATTAGTTTTAATAGATGCATGTGATGTCATTGTTCCAGATGAACCAGAAGCTGTTACAGATATTTCTGCATCAACCCAGATTATATCTGAATCAGCAACGTCTAAAGCTGCACCAGTAGCAATAGCAGTGCCACCAAATTTAAAAATTGGTGTTAATGTATCTGTGCTATTATTATCAGTAACTGTAGCTCTTAATCTGACTCTAATTACATCACCTTTTTCTAACTTATTTGCTGGTATTGAATAAGAATTCAAAAACGCAGCATCTGTTGAATTAGTATGAGTAATTTCAGAAGCTTTATCTGAATGTAATATTTGAGCTAAACCATCGTTGTCAAATTTATTTGACCCATACATAGGATTTTTATTATAACCCATAACATACCTCCTATTTCCAGATAGCGTGAGATTCAGGCATTGACCATTCCATCCCAGCTTCTGTTAAGATTAAATCTACTCTTCTGTCGACCCCAGAGTTTTCAAGTGTTTGCACACCAACGTAGACTGAAGTGTCACGATTAAGACCGTTACCTACAAGAGGTCTATAAGCGCAATGCTTCATGTTGATACCTAGTATTTTTACATCAGTACCATCTAAGTGAATATTTCTAGTTACATTCATATCACCATAAGGTGTTGAGAATGTAGTAACATCTATACCAGCAACTTTTTTCTTGCCTGTCATAGCAAAATCAGCTCTCATGTTAGATGATATTTCTAGATTATTCTTAAAGTAACCACCGATTTTATGCATCCAGTTATATACTGCTGTTGAACAGAAGTATACAGTAGCTGCCCCACTGTTGTATCTTGGGTCTAAGTAATTAGACATATCATCCAAGAAATCATCAGAAGTTTTAGTTGCAGTGTCTAAACTAAATAGGTTACCATATCCTTGAATATAGTCTACAGCACCTTGAGTAGTTTTAGAACTATCGTAATCAGCTTGAGTACCGAATAATAACGAAGACTCAATATCGAACTTATGTTCAATTAGCTTATCTTTCCAAACTCTAGCCCACTCACTACCTTCATATTTTAATGATGTTGCACGAGCTGTGTTAGTCATTGCACATGAAGTTTTCCATATTTGAGTTTGACCGAAGTTTGAAGAGTAAGGCTGGTCTTTCCATGTTTCAGGATAACCAGAACCTTCAGCATGAGCTGTACCTACTACATAACATTTAAAAGGAGCTAATGCTTCTTCGCCTTGTGTTGTAGTACCTGCACCTTGTGCGACAGATAATGGAATACCCATATAGAATCTACCATCAGCTACACCTCTTACTACTGTGCCTGTTACGTTAACATAGTTACCGTTATCAACTACGTTTGTTATTTTTACTATTTGATAATCAACTACTGAAGAAGCACCTGCTGCATTATTTGCACTAGCTACAGGAACTTTTAATAATTGACCTTCCATTAAGAACATAGGTTTAGTATTAGCGTCACCTTCTTCATAATCTGGTGTTAAACCAAATCTATTTTGAAGATTACCGTTACTACTATAATCTGTTCCGAATTTACCATAGAAAGTTTCACCAGCTGCATTTTGGGCATCTAAGTTGCCTGTTAATGCAGTAGCAAAACCACTACCCATGGATTTAAGATACACGTATCTTTTGTGGTATGAGCCTCTTTTTTCAGTAAACTTGAAAGAAGGGTCATCCGTTGGTTTTTTGCTTACTTTACTTACGAATCTAAAAAAAGGGTCTTGCGCTATTGCAAGCTCTGTAACTCTGTCACCAAAGTTAAATTTTCTTCTAACATCACCAGTAGCTAAACCACTTCCAGCTCCAGGTCCATTACCATCAGAGTTCGTAACCCCTAAATTAGATAAGTTCATAATATCGCCATCAAATGCTGACATATTATCTCCTTATTTATTTAATTAAGTTGAATTAGGTAATGGACAGTTCCATTATCCTAATAGTTCTTCTATATTACCGTCTGAGTTAAGCAATGTGTCAAATACAGAATCATTTATATTATTTTTTGTTCCTGCACTATTCGCACCACTGACACTGGTTGGTATGTCTCTAACATTTTTCATTTGCTTTAACATATCACTTTTAGTAGAGTTAGCTACATTTTGACTAACTTTACTTTGGTTCATCATTAAATACATATCGTCAAATGTTATTCCTTTCTGTTGAATTCTATCCTTTGCTTTATTTGTAAAAGATTTAAATTCACTTTCAGTCATTCCATGTTTAGACATAAATTCTTGAGCTTGTTGTTTAACTTGAGAATTATAAGCACTCTGTTGATTTTCTTGCTTTTGAGCTTGTTGCATCTCAATAGCTTTTTTGTTAACGATATTATTTACCATCTTATCGAAAACTTTACGAGAATCAGAATCAGGATTACTTATCATTTCATCAGGGCTAAACTCAAAGTCTTCATCAAGTTTCAATTGTTTTTTCATATTGTCATTGACTTGACCGCCTTGCTCAAAATAATCTCTAACATGATTTACCAAACCACTATCTTTTTTCATCGCATCTAACACTGGAGCGAAAGGTTTCAGCTCATTAAGCTGGGCTCTCAAACTCTGCGCTTCACGACTGGAATCACTGTATCTTTTTTTCAGATTGTCTAACTCAGGGTTTTCTGAACTTTGTGATACCGCTGCCTCAGTTTCAACTGTTTGATTGGAGCCCTGATTATCAGGGGTTACCTCAGTTTGTGTTTCAGGCTTTTCAGGCTCTTGAGTAATGCTATTAACATCATCTTCTAGAGCAGAAAAGAAATCATCACTATTGGAGCCAAAAACTGTATCATCTACTGTTTCTGGGTTGCCTTGTGTGTTTTCTTCATTATTCATTTTGTTTTTTCTCCTTTTTTCTAAAGGTTAATATAACTTTAAGATTTTATATCTTCCAAACCTTTATTTACATTTGTTTTAGCCATTTTCATTTCATCATCCATTACTTTACGTAAATGTTTTTGCATAGCTTGTGTTTCAAGTCTTTCTTTTTCTATAGTAGATTTAGCATCATGAGTCTTTTTACTAACCTCAACATCACCTTGCATAATTTTATTTTTAATACCTGCTTGAACAAGTTGTCTTTCAAGAGTTTCAATAGTACCTGTTTTGTTTTTAATTTCTTCATCTTTAGCTGCAACTTGTTGTTTTAGTTGAGCATAAACACTTTTACGTTTAACAATTTGTTCTTTATTTTTAATATCAGTTTCTGCTAATACAGCTACATCATCTACAACCCCAAGACCCATTAATTGTTTTAACTCTTCTAAATAAGCCCATCTATTTACAGGTAATGTAGACCCAGCAACTATTTTTATATCAAATTTAGCAGATGCATAATCTTTCCACTTACCTATAGCTTCTCCCAAATCATTATATAAAGGAACATTTATTTCTACTTGCTTATCTTCTTTAATAGCATTTGGTTGAACTATATTAAATACTTTATGAGCAGTATAAACAGATTGAGAATACTCTTTTACTACATGTCCTAATTGTTTTAATGCAGGTTCAATACAATGTTTCATCCAATATTTAATTCTTCTTGTTCCGTATTCATCCATAGCTAGCATACCTTTGTAAGGCATATCTTTACTAGAACCAGTATCTCCCATTTGAGAAGAAAATATACCAGCTAAATATTCCATATCTTGTTTACCAGTTTGTGTTAAACTAAAAAATGCATTATTTAACTGAAATGGTTGCACAGGAGTTGGAGGATTATAACCTTGTCTCATAGGCAACAATGCTCCAGGAGCTGAAGAATATCTTTCCCAATAATCTGTATCGACACTCCCTTCTTCATACACCCATCTAAGACTACTACCTAATGATGCATTATGTATCATAAGTTGATGAGCTTTATTAATTTCTCGTTGTTTTCCAATCAATGGAGATACAGCAGACATAGGAAATGGTGTACCTGTCCATTTATAATGAAACGGAATTATAGGATATTCAGATACAGGTAAATGCTTAGTGTATAATGTTTTATCTCCTACTACGCAACATAATTTAACTACAGTTTTATTAAATGGCATAGCTTCAACTACTCTGCTTTCAAATGTTTTATCTTTTAGTAATATTTCATATTCTTCTTTTGTAATAATTTTATTATCTACTTTAGAAGCTTCTTCTTGCAATTGATGTCTAACTTCTACAGCAATAGACTCTAACTGTTGTTTAGCCATATCTTGTTCTTTTTTCATTTCAAGTTCCATTCTTTCAGGAAGAATCTTACCTTGTTCTACAGCTTCTTGCATTTTTAATGCAGTTTCTTTTAGCTCAACTTCTATTTCTGCTTGTCTTTGAGATATAATTTCTTGTGCTTTTATTTGTATTTCTTTAATTTTATTTTTATCTGGAGGAATTTTATAGAACAAGTTTATATGAGCCACTTTTTCTTTTTCATACATTTCAAAAAATTCAACAAGTTCATTTTCTTTTTCACTATACAAAGAGTTATTACCGTTCATTTCTTTGTAAGTAAAATCTTTTTGCTCCATATCTGTAGTTTTTTCACTATAGTTATCATATTCATTTTCATTAGAAGATGCTGCCATAATTTTTCTTTTGCTGTCAGGGAACAGTTGGACCAGGTGTCCTTTAGGTAGTATTTTGCGGATTAAAATATAAGCAGCATCTCTAAATAATATATCTCTAGATTTATTATCAACATAAATATCAAAAGGGTCTGGTTGTTGTATAGTAACTTCTCCCATTCCGTTATCTGCATCAGGGTCTACAGTAACCATTAAATATCCTAAAGATTTAGTAACAGAATCATTTATTGCATTAGATAAAATAGTATCACCATCAGATGAGTTCCAAATATAATCAGCTATATCAGAAAATACTGAAGCAACATCACTATCACTACCTTCTGTACCTACAGCTTGCCATCTTGGCGATTTAGCTGTAGCATAAAAATTTAACATTTCAACAACAGGAATAATTCTGTTAATTGTAAATGTAGGCATACCTTGCTCTTCAAGAGCCACCTTTTCATCATAACTCATTTGGTTATCATTAGCAAAATCATAACCTTTTTGATTTATAAATTCCCATTGAACTCTGTTATCTGTTTTAGAATAATCATAAACTTCTCTTATTCTATCTGCCATCTTATCTTTTCTTTTAGCCATTAATTCTCCATTATGCTATAACCCACGATTTAGCCGAAGGTCTTTTTTTATAAAATCTTCTTTCTTTTTTTTCTTCATGTATCCCTATAGGTGGATTAGCATATTTACAAGCATAAGCTAATGCATCTATTACATCGTCATGTCCCATACGTGGACCAAATGTTATAATTTCATGCTCTAAATCATACTGGTCTTTTTTTAAATGTATTTGACCAATAGCAAATCTTTGAGCTAATATTTCCTGTATTCTATCACGTTTACTCATCCTAGTACCAGGTTTCTCCTCTTTAAATCGAACAGAAAAATCATTTCTTCTTCTTGTTTCTGCTCTTAACGCTTGAAATACAGGTTTAGACATCGTAGTGTCTTCTACTATAAACAAACTAGGATGAAAAATTTTAGAATAATCAAACATATAATCTACAATACCTTTATTTTCTTCTCCTGGAATTCCCAATACAGGTATTCCTCTTTTTCTCATATAATCAAGTACATAAATATTATTATTAGAGTCTACTGCTATTGTAACTATAACACTATAATCAGCATCTCTTCTAGCACTATCTGTAGCAGGGTCAACTCCTGCAAAAATATTTACTGGTTTTAATTCTCCGTCTATATTCAAAAAACAAATATCATTCTCTTCTTCATACTGAAATGTTCCTTCCCAGTATTTAATATGGTCTCTGGTAAACATAGAGTTATCAGCAGACTGAACTTCCATCATATACTCTTGATAAAACTTGTAAGGCTGGCCTGAGTCTGCGTAGAATTTCTTTTTACGCTCCATTTCTTTTTTACCAAACCAACTATTCCAAAGCATAGTTCCATCGTTTAAAATAGCTTTTTTTAAAACTACATCCCAAGAAAATTCTTCTTTTTGTTTAACAGATTTTTCATAGTTAACAATAAGATTGTTTATAAAACTATCAAAATGAACAGGTGTACCATTAATTCTAAGCCTACCAGTAGCAGGCTCAAGAGCAGGGAAAACAACAGCTGTAATAAGGTTGCTGTTTTTAGCTCTTGCTTCTGGTGTGATGGTGTTATTTTCGTCTTCAAAGTCATCAAGAATTACTAAGTCATATCTTTTATGTAATTTTGCGCCACCTCTAATACCAGAAATGTTAGATTTAGATATAAGCTTACAACCATTTGTAGTCTCTATATCTGTTTCTGTCCATTTTGTACCTTTTAAACTACCGAAATAATACAAAATTCTTTCGTTGAATTCCAAATGATATTTAATATAGTCCATATTACCAGTTGCAAGTTTAGCAGTAGCAGAAACCCAACCATAAAATAATGGTTCTTTTGTAAAACAAAAAGCTTGAAGTATGTCACATTTAGTAAGTACAGTTTTAC
>MDTB01069335.1_pt1 | contig 10682 bp, 12 predicted proteins | sample 811161 | NCBI WGS metagenome assembly MDTB01 (sample SAMN05326650, study PRJNA326480) | marine metagenome | isolation source: seawater | place: Mediterranean Sea | collected 2009 | reverse complement strand
TTCGAATAAATGAAAAATAAAATCTTAATTATTGTTATAATTTTATTCCAACTCCTTTTAATTAATAAAACGTTATCAAAAGAGATCGATTTTCAAGCTAAGGACATAGAATTTTCAAACGATCAGAACTTAACAATTGCTAATAATGGGACAGCAATTATTAAAGATGATGGCATAATAATAGAAGGTAAAAAAATACAATATTTCAAAGATGAGGCATTATTAATAGTTAATGGAGGAAAAATTTCATCAATTGATAAAAATTTTGAAATAAACTCAGAAATAATTGAGTATAAAATTGATGAGTCTAGTCTTAATTTCGAAAATAATATTGTTATAAATGACGGTATAAATAATTTAGTTATTAATTCTAATAAAATTAATTATAATTTAAACCAGCGTAAAATTATAAGCAAGAACTATTCAGAAATTTTTGATAATCTTAATAATACTTATAAAGTTGACGGATTTGAATATTCTCTAAAAGATAAAATAATTAAGTTAAATAATTTGGTCGCACAAGATAAAGACAAAAATTCTTTTTTAGTTGATATGTCTTATCTTGATTTAAATAAAAAAGAATTAATCGCAAAAGATATTATTATGAATTTTAAACTCGAAGAAAATTCAGAAAATGAACCTAGATTAAAAGGTAGAAGCCTAGTCAGTGATAAAAGAAATACTATTGTAAAAAAAGGAACTTTTACGTTTTGTAAAAAAAGAGATAAATGTCCACCGTGGGAAATGAGTGCAGAAGAAATTAGACATGATAAACAAAAAAAAATTATTCATTATAAAAATGCGAGTTTAAAAATTTACGATAAAAAAGTCTTTTATTTTCCAAAATTTTTTCATCCTGATCCAACTGTAAAAAGACAAAGTGGATTTTTAATACCAAAATTTCAAGATAACAGTTCTGTTGGTTTGTCACTTAATCTACCTTATTTTTTAGCTATAGCTGAAAATAAAGATTTTACACTTACACCAAGATTTTTTACTGATGATAAATTTCTGATACAATCAGAATTTAGACAAAAAAATAAATATTCTAATCACATAGCAGATGTTAGTCAGTTTGTCTCTAGTGGTAAAAACACAAATAGTCACCTGTTTTATAATTATGGAAAAAATTATGAAACAAACAATTTTGATAATGTTGAATTAAACATAAGATTAGAGCAAGTTTCAGATGAAACTTACCTAAAAACAAACAAAATAGAAAGTCCAATAATCAATAACTTTTCTAATCTTACAAATTCATTAAATCTTGAAATGTACAATGAAAATCTGACATTCAATAGTAACCTTTACGTTTATGAGGATTTAACTAAAAACGATAGCGATAAGTTCGAATATATCCCTAATTTTAATTTTTCAAAAATTATAAACGATAATTATACTTTTAGATCACAAGGATATTACAAAAATTACAATACCAACATCACAGAAAAGGTTCTGATTAACAATTTTGAATTTAAATCAGATTTAAAATATTTTGATAACGGATTTTTGAATGAAAAAAAATTAATTCTTAAGAACATAAATAGTGACGCAACAAACTCTAATAATTTTAAAAATAAAAATACTAATTCATTAATTCCAAGTTTTCAGTCTAACTATACATTGCCATTGAGTAAGGAAACTGGAGGATTTAATAATATTTTAACACCTAAGCTTTCTTTAAGATTGAGCATACCATACACAAAAGATATTCGTTCAACTGATAGAGCAATAAGTTATAAAAATATTTATGACTTCAACAGATTAGGAATAGATGAGTCAACTGAAGGAGGAATTTCAGCAACCTATGGATATGAGTATGTAAAGATTAATAAATCAAATTTTGATGAAATAATGAAATTTGGTTTTGCAAATAATCTAAGAATTGAGGAAAATAAAGACTTACCAGCAAACAGTAATTTAGGTGATAAAATGTCAGATTTTGTTGGATTATTTGAATATAAACATGATGATAGTTTTAAATTTAATTATGATTTTTCAATCAAAAATAATTTAGAGGATAAAAACTACGAACTGTTTGGATTTGAATATTACCTAAAAAATTTAACTACAAAATTTGAGTTTTTAAATGAAAATAATACTAATCTAAAATCATCGTATTTGAAAAATGAAACTAAATATAAATTTAATAATAGAAATAGTTTAATTTTTGAAACGAGTGAAAATAAAGAAAAAAGTTTTACAGAATACTATAATCTTATTTATCAATACGAAAACGATTGTTTGAGGGCTGGAATTGAATATAATAAAGACTATTATAGTGACCGAGAACTAAAACCTTCTGAAAATTTATTATTTAAAATTACAATCCTCCCTTTTGGTGGTTTTAATACCCCTAATTTAAAATGATTACATTTAAAAGGGGAATTGTTTCAATTTTAATTTTTTTTTCATTAATAAGTTTTTGTTATTCAAAAATTCAAGTTAAAATAATAATGAAAATAAATAATGAGATCATTACATCTCATGATATTGAACAAGAAATTAATTATTTAAGAGCTCTAAATCCTAGACTAAATCAAATTAACAAAGATAAATTACTTATTGTAGCAAAGAGATCTATTATCAAAGAATTTATAAAAAAAAAAGAGATTGAGAAATATAAAAAATTAAATTTAGAAAACTCTCAAATTAACAATGTTTTGAATAATTTAATTCAAAATTTAAATCTTCAAAATGAAAATGAATTAGAAAGTCATTTAAATAATTTTAACTTTTCTCTTGAAGAATTGAAAAGAAAAATTGAAATAGAAAATGAATGGAAGAATTTAATATACAGTAAGTATATTAAGAGTGTTAAAATTAATAAAAAAGAATTAATTAAAAAAATTGAAAGATCAAGTGATGAAAAATTTTTACTAGAATATAATTTATCTGAAATAGTTTTCACAAATGTTAAAAATATCTCATTAGACCAAATGATTAAAGATGTGCAGGAAAGTATTAAAAGAAATGGTTTTGAAAATACAGCAAATCTTTATAGCATATCTGAAAGTTCTAAAGTTGGAGGAAAAATTGGCTGGGTTAAAAAAAATAGCTTATCCGATATTATTATTGATAGTTTAAAAAATTTAGATGTTGATGGTTATAGCTCTCCTTTAAAAATAAATAATAATTATTTTATCTTTAAAATTAATGATATTAGAAAGATTGAAATTGCAATAGATAAAAAAAAAGAGTTAGATAAAATGAAATTTGTAGAAACATCAAAACAATTAGATAAATTTTCAAATATTTTTTATAATAAAACTAAACTTAATACTGAGATAAGTGAATTTTAAGCCAATTTTAATTGTACCTGGAGAAGAAAAAAGCATTTTTTTTGAGATTTTTTTTAAATCAATTAAGTCAAAAAAATTTATTAGTCCTTTGGTTTTGATTTGTAATAGAAAAATTTTAGAAAAAGAGATTAAAAAATATAAATTTTATAAAAATATCGAATTAATTGATTTTGATAAAATTTTAAATAAAAAAATTAAGAAAAGAACCATCTATTTTATTGATATTAAAAATTCAAGCTCAAAAGATTATATTCATGATTGTTTTAGAGTCGCTTTTCAAATTATAAAAAGAGGTTTGACAGACAAATTAATTAATGGACCGATAAATAAATCTAAAACCTTAAGAAGAAAATATCCTGGTATGACTGAATACATTTCTAAAAATTTTAATGAAAAAAAATTTGCAATGTTGATTTATAACAATAAACTCTCGGTATCTCCTATAACAACTCACCTTCCGTTGAAAATGGTTACAAAAAAAATTACAAAAAAACTAATTATTGAAAAAATCATGACTATAAATACATTTTACAATCAAAAATTAGGTTTTAAACCTAAAATTGGTGTTGTTGGTTTAAACCCCCATTGTGAAAGCTTATTAAAATTTAATGAAGATAATAAGATTGTACTTCCGGCTGTTAACTCACTAAAGAAAAAAAACATTCAAGTTAGTGGTCCTTACCCATCTGATACAATATTCTTAAAGAATAATAGAAAAAAATTTGATGTTATAGTCGGCATGTACCATGATCAAGTTCTTACACCAGTTAAAACACTTTTCGAATATGATGCAATAAATATAACGATAGGGTTACCATTCTTGAGGGTAACTCCTGATCATGGGCCTAATGAAATGATGGTTGGTAAAAATAAATCAAATCCAACAAGTTTGATTAAAGCAATTAGTTTTTTAGATAAAAGATGATAAAGGCCAAAAAAAGCCTTGGACAAAACTTTCTTATTGATCAAAATATAATTAACAAAATCATAGATCTTGTAGATATAAAAAATAAAAATATTTTAGAAATTGGACCAGGAACCGGAAGTTTAACTTTAGAAATTTTAAAAAAAAAACCAAAAAAGATTATTTTAATAGAAAAAGATGATAAATTAGTCGATCTTCTCAAAAATAGATTAAATAAAGATATCGAATTTATCAATAAAGATGTATTGAAAATAGACGAGAATAATTTGAACAATCAGATTTTGACAGTATTTGGTAATTTACCTTATAATATATCTACAGAAATCTTGAGTAAATGGATACTAAATTTAAATCCTAAAAAAGTTTGGTTTAGTTGTCTAATTCTTATGTTTCAAAAAGAGGTGGCTGATAGAATTATATCAAAATTTAATACTAAAGATTATGGAAGATTGGCAATATTAGCTAATTGGAGACTTAATATAAAAAAAATAATGGATATAAAACCAAATAGTTTTCAACCGAGACCAAAGGTTGAGAGTACTATTTTATTTTTTGAACCAAAAAAAAATTTCATGAAATTTGATAATGCTAAAAATCTTGAAAAAATCACAAGAATTTTTTTCATGCATCGAAGAAAAATGATTAAGAAACCTTTTAAACAACTATTTAATAATAATGAAAATATTGCATCTGAATTGGGAATTGATCTTAGCTTAAGACCTCAAAATTTAGACTTTAATACTTATTATGAATTGACCAAAAAGTATGAATTTTTAAGAAGTTAATTTTTCTACGTGATTTCTGATAAAATCTAAATCATAATCTTTAGATCCATCATTTATTTCTGCATTAATTAAATTTTTGATTTTCAAATAACATTTTTCAAGATTGTCGTTAATTACAACATAATCATAATTTATCCAATGAAGTACGTCTCTTTCAAATTGTTGCATTCTCTCTTTAGCTATAAGTTTATCTTTCATATCTCTGTTAGAAAGTCTATCAAATAAGACTTTTTTGCTTGGGGGTAAAATAAAAAATGTAATTAATTTATAATCTAATTTTTTATTCTTTATTTGATCAGCACCTTGCCAATCAATATCAAATAAAACATTTTTTCCTTTATTTAAATTATCAATGACCGGCGTTCTTGTTGTTCCATAATAATTATTAAAAACTTTTGCATATTCCAAAAATTCTTGATTATTTATTAATCTTTTAAACTCATTATCATTCACAAAATAGTAATCTTTGTTTGGAGTTTCACCCTCTCTAGGTTTTCTAGTCGTGTGAGAAATTGAAATTTCAAAATTATCTTTTTTTGAAAGTAAATTTACAAGAGTTGTTTTACCTGCTCCAGAGGGAGAGGACAATATAACCATTGTCCCATCATTTACTGAGGGCATCTAAAATTTATTAATTAGCTTTGCCTTCAATAAATTTAACAGCATCACCAACTGTTAATATTTTCTCAGCTTCGCTATCAGAAATTTCTGATCCAAATTCTTCTTCAAAAGCCATCACTAATTCAACAGTGTCTAAACTATCAGCTCCTAAATCATCAATAAAACTTGACTCTTCTGTAACTTTAGACTCATCAATCCCTAAGTGATCTGCAACTATTTTCTTTACTTTGCTTGAAACATCTTCTGACATATTGTTCCTTTTATTGTTATATCCGTTAATAGTTTAATTACTTAAATTGTCAAGCCATATACATGCCCCCATTTACATGCAATGTTTCTCCATTAATGTAGTCTGAGTGATTAGATGCTAAAAAAAGAACTGCATTCGCTATATCTTCAGGTTCACCTAATCTACCGGATGGTATCTTGGAAATAATTATATCTTTAAATTTTTCCTCAATTTTATCTGTCATTGCAGTCTTAATAAATCCAGGTGATATACAATTAATGTTAATATTTTTTTTTGCATACTCTATCGCAAGGCTTTTAGACATAGCAATTATTCCAGCTTTAGATGCAGTATAATTTGCCTGACCAAGATTACCTGTGTGGCCTACTACTGAGGTAATGTTTATAATTTTCCCTTTTTTATTTTTTAACATTTTTTTTATTCCAAATTTACACATTAAAAATGTAGATGTTAAGTTGACTTCTATTACATTTCTCCATTCATCCAAGTTCATTCTAATTGCTAAATTATCTTGAGTAATTCCTGCGTTATTTACAATACAATCAATGTCACCACCAAGTTTCTTTGAAGCATCCTCAATAAAATTTTCTACTTTATCACTTTCAGATATATCAAATTTTAAAATATTAATATTGTTAAATTTTTTTTTTAATTCCTCTAATTTTTCAATTTTTGTACCTGAGGCTAAAATGTTAACACCAAATTCATCTAACTTTTTTATTATTGAATTTCCAATTCCTCCTGTGGCGCCAGTGACAATGATATTTTTATTTTTTAAATCATTCATATTTTTAAACTTTCTATATCTGATAGATTATTAATAGATGTAATTTTTACATTTTTATTAATTCTTTTTATCAATCCACTCAAGACTTTTCCAGGGCCTATTTCAATAAATTGACTAACCCCGTAATTGACCATATTAATTATACTTTCTCTCCACCTAACTTTTTTTTCTATTTGACTAATAAGTAAATTCTTTAAATCTTTAACATCTAAAATTTCATTTGCTGTAACATTAGAAATTAATGTATTATTAGATTTTTTAAAATCAACATTTTCTAATTCTTTTCTCATTATCTCAGTTGCTTTATTCATTAATTCACAATGAAATGGAGCACTAACTGGAAGTTTTATATTTTTAATTCTGTTATTTTTTAAAAAATTGCTCACGGACTCCAAATCCTCATTTTTACCACTTAATATAATTTGACCATCAGAATTATCGTTAGCAATCTGAGCATTAAATTTTTTTTCATTATCTTTAAGTATTTTTTCAATATCCTCAATTTTTACTCCTAGAACAGCTAACATTCCACCCTCGCCTTTCGGAACAGAGTTCTGCATAGCTTTTCCTCTAACTCTTAAAATTTTAATTGTTTTTTCAAAATCCAAATATCCAGCACATGATAATGCAGAATATTCACCTAATGAGTGTCCAGCAAAGTACTTTGCTTCATTCAAATTAATGTTAAATTCCTCTTTAATCACTTTGAAAATTGAATAACTTACTAGGAATATTGCGGGTTGGGTATTGGCTGTAAGATCTAAATTTTCTCTAGGACCTTCTAATATCATTTTTGAAATACTAAAATCCAACGCATCATCTGCTCGTTGAAATAACTTTTTTACTATGTTGTATTTTTCAAAAAACTCTTTTCCCATACCAACTGTTTGAGAACCTTGACCTGGAAAAATTACAGAAAACATTTAAAAAATAAATTAAATCTTGGTTTTTTACTATTGTAATTAAGTGTTTATAATAGTATATCCTCACTTTTTATTAAAGATTAAATATGGATTTATACGAACATACGATTATTGCTAGACAGGACACATCTCCTTCAGAACTTAAACAACTAACTGAAAAATATTCTAAAATTATTGAAAAAAATGAGGGAGAAATTGTCAAAACTGAGAACTGGGGTCTTCTAAACTTGTCGTATTTGATCAAAAAAATAGAAGAGGAAGTTATATTCATTTCAAAATTAAAGGAAACGGAAATGTTATTGAACAATTAGAAAAAAATGAAGCAATTGATAAAAAACTAATTAGACATCTAACTGTTAAAGTAAAAGAATTTGACCTAGAAACAAATTATTTTATAAAAACAGAAGAAACTGAAAAAAATTTAAAAAAGGAAAAAAAATTAAATAATTAATTATGCCAAAAAAACAGAGTGGTAATAGAAAAAATAAACAAAGTAACTTTGCTAAATTAAGTATTTTTCAACCGAGTAAATATAAATTTAAAAAAACTTGCCCACTTTCTGTAAAAGGGGCTCCAAAAATTGATTATAAAAACATTAAACTTCTAAAAAAATATGTATCTGAAAATGGTAAAATACTTCCTTCTAGAATTACAAATGTTTCACAAAAGAAACAAAGAGAGTTATCTATATCTATAAAAAGAGCAAGAAATTTAGCACTAATTTAATGAAAGTAATATTATTAGAAAATTTAAAAAGAATTGGATCTATCGGTGAAGTGATAGATGTTAAACGAGGCTATGCAAGAAATTTTTTGATTGCAAATAAAAAGGCTCTTTATGCCTCAAAAGAAAATATCAAAGAAGTGGAAAAAATTAAATCCGAACTTTCAAAAAAAGACAATGAAAAAAAGCTAGAGGCAAATAAAATTTGTGAGAAGATAAACAAAAAAGAATATAGTGTTAAAAAACTTTGCACCGAAAATAAAGAGTTATATGGTTCAGTGAAACCAACTGAGATTTCAAAATTAATTTTTGAATTAAGCAAAATTGAAATCAAACCTTCTATGATACAGCCAGTAAAAGAAATCAAGTCTTTAGGAAAATTTAAGGTAAAAGTTTCTTTACACTCCGAGGTTGATGCAGAAATTACAATCGATGTAAAAACTGCAGAGACAATTCAATAATTATACAATTTCATCCACAGCTTTTTTTTAGATATAAAATTATGGTTAATTCTGTAAAATACTTCAAATGGAAAATAATCTGAGTATTATTAGAGAAAACTTCAAAGAGTTACCAAATAATATTGAGGCAGAACAATCAGTAATTGGTTCAATATTAGTAAATAATGAAATTTTCGATGAAATAAACACTATTATTTCAAATGTCAACTTCTACGATCCTATGCATCAAAAAATTTTTAATTCGATAGAAAACTTAATTTATAAAGGAATGCTCGCAAATCCAATTACATTAAAAAATTTTTTTGAAAATGAAAAAGATGAAATCAATGTTCCTGAATACCTGGTAAAAATTACTAAATTTTCAACTTCAGCTAGACAAGCTATCGAATATTCTAAGATAATATACGACATGTTTGTTAGAAGAGAACTAATAAAAATTTCTGAGCAAATGATTGATAACGCTAAAGAGAACAACCTTGATACAAGTGGCCAAAACATTATTGAGAATTCTGAAAAGCTTCTTTACGATTTAGCTGAAAAAGGAACTTTCAACTCGTCATTAATCAAATTTGATGATGCAATGAAACAAACTATTGAAATGGCATCAGCAGCATATAAAAACGAGGGGGGAATTGTAGGAGTGCCAACTGGATTACGTGATTTGGATGACAAACTTGGAGGACTTCATCAATCTGATTTAATAATTATTGCAGGTAGACCATCAATGGGTAAAACTTCCCTCGCAACAAACATTGCTTTTAATGCGGCACAGAATATTCAAAATAATGGACTAAAATCTTCAATAGCTTTTTTTTCCCTAGAAATGTCATCTGAACAACTTTCAACAAGAATAATTTCTGAACAAGCAAGAATTGGATCGAATGATATTAGAAGAGGTAGAATTTCTGATGAACAATTTGATCGATTTCTTGAAACCTCTAAAAATATTTCTGAACTCCCATTATTTATTGATGAAACTCCTGCAATAAGTATTGCGGCAATGAGCAATAGAGCAAGAAGAATCAAAAGACTTCATGGCTTAGATCTAATAGTTGTGGATTATATTCAGCTTATGAAAGGATCTTTAAATAATAAGGATGGAAGAGTTCAAGAAATTTCTCAAATTACTCAAGGTTTGAAGGCAATTGCAAAAGAACTGGGCGTGCCTGTTCTAGCATTATCTCAATTGTCAAGACAAGTTGAACAAAGAGATGATCATAAACCCCAACTTGCAGATTTAAGAGAGTCTGGTTCGATAGAGCAAGATGCAGATGTGGTTATGTTTGTTTACAGAGAAGGCTATTATCTACAAAGAAAAGAGCCAAGGGAAGCAACAGTAGAACATGCTGAATGGCAAGCAAAGATGAATGAAGTTGCTCATTTAGCTGAAATTATCATTGGGAAACAACGACACGGTCCCATTGGTAAAGTAACTCTTGAGTTTGAAGAAAGGTTTACAAAATTTAAAGATACTCAAAATAATTAATTTACAATATAACAGGTTAAATGATTGATCATTTATACCAAAAAACAATCTTAAAAAATCCGAAATCTATCCTAATTATTTTATTAATCACTTTAATTAGTTTTGGATATTATTCTAAGGATTTTAGGCTTGATGCATCATCTGAAACACTGTTAATCGAAGGTGATCCTGATCTGAAATACTTAAAAGAAGTAACGAATAGATATGGTTCAAAAGAGTTTCTTGTTTTAACTCATACACCTAATGATGGTATGATAACCGACAGTGCGATTAATAATCTACTTAGTTTAAAATATAAACTTCAAAGTTTAAATTGGGTTCATAGTGTTATTACTCTTTTAGATATACCTCTATTGGATAATTCTGATGCACCTCTTCAGGAAAGACTTTTAAATTTTAAAACACTTAAAGATGAAGGT
>MDTB01049686.1_pt1 | contig 10682 bp, 5 predicted proteins | sample 811161 | NCBI WGS metagenome assembly MDTB01 (sample SAMN05326650, study PRJNA326480) | marine metagenome | isolation source: seawater | place: Mediterranean Sea | collected 2009 | reverse complement strand
GTATTCAAACGCAAGCACAGCTTCTTCGGAGAGTACTGAATCATAAATCCAGAATTCAGCTTGATCAGCATCAAGATTTTGCAACGGGAGATATTCCTCCCCATTCGCTTGATTAATAATAGCAGCATGTCTGTGCGAGAATGTGCCCCTCTTAACATCCTGCCCTGTGAATCTTATTGGATAACCCTCTGTTACTAAGATGCCATAGGCCAAAAGCTCAGCCATTCCCCAGTTTAATGGCAGACTTTCCTCCGCCATCCTCTGGCGATCTTCATATAGCTTTGCTACCTGACGTTGCACCTTAATCTCATCAGGAATTTCAATGATTTTGCTAGCGATGCGTCTTAACAGAGAACTATCAACCTTGGTGCTACCCTTAGTTCGCCAGTGATGATTAAGATAGGGTTCCCAATTCACAAACAAACTCTCATCTGGTTCGCTGACAAGGTTATTAACCACAAAGTCACCCCGGTCTAAACTTAGACGATAGTGGTTATTCATGTCATCGGATTGTTCTAGAGTAACGACACCTTCTCTGATAAGTTTTTCCGCATACAGGGATCGGGTAGTTGGATGCTTCCGAATCGCTTGATACATTAAAGGTTGCGTTGCTGAGGGCTCATCCGTTTCATTATGACCACGCCTCCGGTAACAAACTAAATCAATAACAATATCTTTGCCAAATTCATAGCGATAATCGATAGCGAGCATCGCAGCAAACATTACCGAGTCTGGGTTGTCCCCGTTGACATGGAGTATTGGTGCCTGAACCATCTTTGCAATGTCAGTACAATATTCAGTTGACCGTGCGTCCTCTCTCCGATTCGTTGTGAAACCCACCTGGTTATTGATGATTACATGGATTGTGCCTCCAGTCTTGTAGCCGCGAGTTTGAGAGAGCTGAAAAGTCTCCATCACTACGCCTTGGCCGGCAAAGGCAGCGTCACCATGAATGAGAATCGGCAAAACCTTCTCACCTAAAGGATCCTGCCTTCGATCCTGTCTTGCCCTTGCGGATCCGATGACCACCGGACAAGAGATTTCAAGGTGGGATGGATTAAATCCAAGCGCAAGATGCACCTCACCTCCAGGAGTCATAACGTTAGAGGAAAATCCCTGATGATATTTTACATCCCCTGATGTATTGACTAGACGTTTTCCTTCGAACTCATCAAACATTTCCGCTGGGTTCTTCCCAAGCACATTGACTAGCACATTTAGTCTTCCTCTGTGTGCCATAGAGAGGACGATTTCTTTACAACCATACTCTCCTGAATTCCGCACCAGGCAATCCAACATTGGTATGAGACTCTCGCCACCTTCCAGTCCGAAACGTTTAGTACCGGGATACTTTGAGTCAAGGTGTTTTTCTAATCCCTCTGCTGCAGTGAGACGACTCAAAACGTCTATGCGTGCTTGATCATCATAGGTGGGTTTTGACCGTACTCTTTCGAACCGCTCCGCAAGCCATTGCTTTTCAGCAAAAGACGTTATGTGCATAAACTCCGGTCCTAAGTTGCCGCAGTAAGTTTCTTCCAAAGTTTGAATAATTTCCGCTAACTTGGCCTCGTCTTTCCCCATATAGAGGGGAGACGTTTGAAACGTAGTTTCAAGATCGGCTGACGTCAATCCGTGGAAATGGAGTTCTAAATCTGGAACTAACTGGCGCTCCATTAAGCTAAGCGGGTCTAGATTGGCCCGTTGATGGCCTCTAAACCTATAAGAGCTAATGAGCTGTACGACTCGGACCTGTTTGCGTTCATGCGTTAGATGAATGCCACCAGAGCCGGGAGCAGGCGTTGGCCTAGCCTTTCTCCGCCCCAAAAGTTCAAAATGCTGAACAATTGTAGCATGGGATATGTCTTGAGATTTATCACCATTGTGGGAAGGCAAACTATCAAAAAAAGTTTGCCACTCAAAAGGAACCGAGTCCCTTTCATGCAAGTAATTTTCATAGAGAGCTTCGATATAGGCCGCGTTGCCACCGGAAAAATAAGACGATTCGAAAAACTTCTCCATCAGGCGCTCAGACATTAGCGTGTTCCTTATGGTGTCGCGAATTTCATTTCAATTGGCTCAGGGGGACCCCCCTTGAGAAACCCGATAGAAAAACTAACTCGCCTTCTTAATCAACATGTTGCGAATATGTCCAATGGCTCTTGTTGGGTTCAGACCCTTTGGACATACCTGCACGCAGTTCATTATACCATGGCAACGGAACACACTGAAGGGGTCGCCGAGATCTTCTAGACGCTTTTCTGTAGCCGTATCACGACTGTCTGCAAGGAATCGATAAGCTTGAAGTAGGCCCGATGGGCCTATAAATTTCTCCGGATTCCACCAGAAAGAAGGACAAGCAGTAGAACAACACGCACACAGAATACACTCATAAAGACCATCAAGCTTTGCTCTTTCCTCCTGAGACTGAAGCCGTTCTGTCTCAGGGGGTGTTGAATCATTCAATAAGTAAGGTTGAATCTTCTCGTACTGAGAGTAGAACTGTCCCAAATCGACCACAAGATCTCTTATCACTGGCAATCCCGGAAGCGGGCGAATTATAATCTTATTATTCTTTATGGCCTCCGAAATCGGAGTAATGCATGCTAAGCCATTTTTGCCTGAAATATTCATCCCGTCTGAGCCGCATACACCCTCTCGACACGATCGTCTGTAAACTAGCGACGCATCCTCAGCTTTGAGGCTCTCCAAAACATCCAAGACCATCATATCCTTCCCTTGAGAATCAAACTCGAAGTCCTGCATGTGCGGCTCATTATCCATTTCTGGGTTGTAACGATATATACTCACGGTTAGCATAGATTTACCCCTTGAAACATTTCATTTCGTTCTGCCACCTTAATAAGTTCTCTCTACTGGCTCAAATGGCTCATGCGATTTCGGTGAAAAGTTGACGTCTCGTTTGCCAACTTTTTTCTCTTCAGGGAAGAACATTGAATGACACAGCCAGTTCTCATCGTCCCTATTTTGGAAGTCTTCCCGAGCGTGCGCTCCTCGGCTCTCAGTTCTAGCTTCGGCCACAATGGCAGTAGCCTCCGCTACTGCGAATAAATTCCTTAACTCCAGCGCCTCAATCCGCGCAGTGTTAAAAGCCAGGCTTTTGTCATCAAGCGCCACATTATCAATGCGTGATCTCAGCTCAGATAGCTGCTTTATCCCGTCTTGCATGTAATCTCCTCTTCTAAAAACTCCGAAGAAATTTTGCATGATAGTTTGCAGCTGGGCCCTAAGATGGGACGCCTTCTCACCTCCAGTTGAGCTATTGAGACGAACCAAGCCATGCATGGCCGCCTCCACGTCCTCTTTTCTAGGCTCGCTAAGACTTATGCCGTCTCGCAAGCGCTTCTCAATAAACAAGCCAGAGGCTCTGCCAAAAACCACCAGATCAAGCAAAGAATTACCTCCCAGACGATTCGCGCCGTGAACTGAAACACATGCCGCCTCTCCACAGGCATAAAATCCTTCGACTACGACATCGTTGCCAGCAGAATCCATGGTAAGCGCTTGACCATCAACATTGGTCGGGATTCCTCCCATCATGTAATGGCATGTAGGTACAACGGGAATCGGTTCTTTGACAGGGTCTGCATGAGCGAAGGTTCTCGACAACTCGAGTATGCCGGGCAGTTTAGCGTTGAGAGTCTCCTCTCCCAAATGATCCAGTTTAAGGAAAACATGATCGCCATTTTTTCCGCAACCTCGACCCTCAATTATTTCCATCACCATCGCTCTTGCCACCACGTCTCGCCCGGCAAGGTCCTTAGCATTCGGAGCATAGCGTTCCATGAACCGCTCCCCGTCCTTGTTGATGAGGTAGCCGCCTTCACCTCTGCAACCCTCAGTCACCAGAGTTCCTGCCCCCGATATGCCTGTGGGATGAAACTGCCACATTTCGATATCCTGGACAGGGAAACCAGCTCGAAGAGCCATTCCGACGCCGTCCCCGGTACAGATATGTGCGTTGGTCGTGGACGCGTAAATACGACCCGCTCCTCCCGTCGCCAGAACGGTGGCCTTCGACTTGATAAAAGCCACGTCCCCCGTCTCGATTTCGATAGCTATAACACCCACCACGGCGTTGTCGGCGTTTTTTACCAAGTCAACCGCAAACCATTCTGTCAGGAATACTGTATTATTCCTAAGGTTTCCTTGGTAAAGAGTGTGCAGGAGTGCATGGCCAGTCCGGTCTGCGGCCGCGCAAGTTCTGGCGGCCTGTCCACCTTTACCGTACTCCTTTGATTGGCCGCCAAAAGGCCTCTGATAAATGCGGCCGGACTCCGTCCTCGAAAATGGCAATCCCATATGCTCCAGCTCAAAGACCGCTTCCGGTCCAACTGAGCACATGTATTCAATCGCCTCCTGATCGCCTATGAAATCAGAACCCTTAACCGTGTCATACATGTGCCACTGCCACTGATCGTTTGGATCATCGCTGGCTATGGCACATGTTATTCCACCCTGAGCAGAAACTGTATGCGAACGAGTGGGAAAAACCTTAGTAATAACCGCGGTTTTGTATCCCGACTGAGCGAGTTGAAGAGCCGCCCGCATCCCTGAGCCACCACCTCCCACTATCACTGCATCAAAATCAATGGTTTTCATTTTCTAAAGGCTCCAAAAAATCGCGATGCTCCAAGCCACGTAGCTTGCGAGTATAAACAAGGTCATAGTTTGAAGAGAAATACGTAACAAGGCAGCTTTCGGCCCAAGTAATCGCTCAGTGACGTAATCCGTGTAAACGCACCATAAACCTATCCAAGCGTGACTCACCATAGCTAGAACGGCGAGAAGACAAAAGATTTGCATCCCGCTTGAAGAATAGAGGGCGAGCCACTGAGGATAGTCAAGCTCCGGATTAAAGACGATGTAACCTATATTAAATAAGAAGAAGGCTGCAAGCAGACACGCGGAAGCCCGTTGGAGCAACCAATTGGAAATGCCTTTCCTATCTTTAATTGACCGTGAAATATTCAAAAGAAAATCCAAAAGCCCAGGATACAAATAACACAAACTGCAGCAACCAAACATGTTGCTGCACTGACTCGACCAAATGCGTATGTCTCACCATAGCCTGCGTCCATCACTAAATGCCTTAAGCCCATGATCATATGGTAGCCAAGAGTAGACAAGCTACCCCATATTACAATCTGAGCAAATGGATCATCAAAAATGGTTTTGATTAACAAGAATCCCTCCGGCGATTCAAGGCTTTTATCCAAGCACCAAAGTAAAACTGAGGTCACTACTAGCATCGCAACGCCCGAAACGCGGTGGAGAATTGACACATATGCGGTGATAGGAAGCCGCATGGTGCCGATGTCGAGGTTGACCGGTCGATTACTACTCAACGCTATATCCCTAAATAAAGTTCTAGTTACCACTTGAACGCAGCAACCTTCAGCAGTGGCTCGCCACCTTAATTTTTTTGGCTTGGATTATATTGACCATCCCTCCAATTTACAAATCCTAAATCATACTGGTGGCGAGCTTCTGGGCCTGTTCTGATGTGTCCCTAGTTGACAATCGACCTGGAATATCTATAGTACGTGGTGCATCAGCAAATGAATCAACCCTGTCGGTTTCCAAGGATCTTAATGATGAGCAATCGAAAAGTTACTCTCAGTATCGACAAAGATACTGCAATAGAGTTGCCGGTGTATGAAGGTACTCTGGGGCAAAACGTAATCGACATAGGCGCTTTAAGTAGTCATGGCATCTTCACTTTTGATCCCGGATTTACCTCAACCGCCGCATGCAAATCCGATATCACATACATCGACGGTGACCGAGGGATTCTCCTGCACCGTGGTTATCCCATACAGGTTTTGGCAGAAAAATCTGATCACCTGGAGACATGTTACCTTCTCCTGGAGGGAGAGTTGCCCAACCATGACCAAAAAACTGCTTTTGAAAAAACCATAACGCAGCACACTATGGTCAATCGCTCAATGGAACAATTTATCACAGGATTTCATCATGATGCCCATCCGATGGCAATGCTTTGCAGTCTGGTGGGCGCAATGTCGTCGTTCTACCATGACTCGTTGGATATAACGAATCAAGAACATAGAACGATTTCTGCACATCGACTGATAGCGAAAATGCCAACTATTGCGGCAATGTGTCACAAACATTTCATTGGCCAACCGTATATTTACCCAGATAACTCATTATCATATTCAGAAAACTTTTTGCACATGATGTTCGCGACTCCATGTGAGGAATATGAAATACATCCATCCATCTCGAATGCGATGGATCGAATTTTCCTGCTGCATGCTGACCATGAGCAAAATGCTTCTACGTCCACCGTCAGATTAGCCGGCTCGTCTGGTGCAAACCCATACGCCTGCATTGCAGCCGGTATCGCTGCACTTTGGGGCCCAGCGCATGGTGGTGCCAACGAGGCTGTTCTTAGCATGCTCGACAAAATTGGTAACGTGAGTAACATCCCTGAGTACATCAAAAAAGCAAAAGATAAAGACGATCCATTTCGTTTAATGGGCTTTGGGCATAGGGTATACAAAAACCACGACCCAAGGGCTACTGTAATGCGCGAAAGTTGCAATGAAGTATTAGGTGTTCTTGGGCTAGAGAATGATCCATTATTCAAACTTGCAAAAGAGCTCGAAAGAATAGCACTTGAGGATGAGTATTTTGTAGAAAAAAGATTGTATCCAAACGTTGATTTCTACTCGGGCATTATATTGAAAGCGCTCGGCATTCCAATCGAAATGTTTACTGTGATTTTTGCGACTGGTCGCACCGTGGGGTGGATAGCGCACTGGAATGAAATGTTAGGAAACCCCTATCGAATCGGGCGGCCAAGGCAACTTTATACCGGCTCAGACACGCGCGACTTTCCGCCCATCGAAAAGCGTCCGTAAAGTATGGGGTGACAACGCCCAAGGCGACCCTCTCGCCGAGTGACGCCGGCGTTTGAAGAAACCCCAATCACTTCGCAAGACCCGCCATGGGTCGAAATAACGACATTCCATCGTCCTGCTTGTGCATAGGACCAGGCCTAAACACATTCGTCTGACAAATGACCGCATACTTATTTCACAGTTACTAAAAACGACGCCACATCAAGACTCTGCAGGCGGCATCGGGCCCGAGTGGAATCTAAACTCTGTATCGGACGTCTGGATCAATTCTTGTTCTCGATCCGCGATAGGCGATAGGCGATCGCTCAAGGCCTCTCGACCGATTAAATTCTCCGCAAGACTTAGATAATCTCGGTAATGCCTTGCTTCTGACTTCAGCAGCGACTGATAAAAGCGGCATAATTCATCGTCTAAATGCCGCGCAATTCGAGCAAAACGTTCGCACGATCTTGCTTCGATAAATGCCCCAATAATTAATATGTCAGCTAATTTATGTGGTTCTTCTGAGCGCACCAAACTGCGCAATCCAGACGCATAACGTGATGCCGAGATGTGATGATAGGCGATTTTACGCCGCTGCATAATCGCTATAACCTGCTCGAAATGGCGCATTTCTTCTCTAGCAAGTCGCGACATTTTGTTGAGAAGGGCAAAGTCTTCGGTATATTTATAGGTCAGATTGAGCGCAGTGCTAGCGGCTTTTTTTTCGCAATTTGCATGATCGATAAGCAACAAATTCTGATTTTTAATGGCACATTCAACCCATCGCTGCGGTGTTTGACAGGGAAGAAAACGCTCGATTTCGGTGAGATCAGTAATCATAATGGTGGACGATATCTCAAAAACGGATGGCCGGGTTATAAAATGACGGCTTCGGGCTATTACTCAAAGCATTCCGCCTCATAATGACTATCATTTGCCGCTAAAAAGAAGCCTAGTGCAAAACTACGACAAGCGAGAAAACACCCGTATAGCAGAATCTTTAAAGCTCTAAAATGGCTCGGCGGGATGCACCAAAGACCCTGCAAAGAGAGTTCAGCGCCCATCCAAGTGTAAATAAACTGCATAATCGCGTATGATTGGTAACAGATTATATCTTAAATATCGTATCAACTCGATTTTATCCTCTGTCGGGTCAACAGGAGAGGGCCGCCATGTTAGAAATTTACCGCGCAAACGTCTCAGAACGCGCTTCACAGGGAATTCCACCCAAACCTCGCAAATCTAAATGGACAGAGGGTTTCGTTGCGCTATTAAAGAATCCGCCAGAGGGTGCGAAAGACCTTTTATTTGATTTCATTGCGAGCCGCGCACTCCCCGGGGTAAATAAAGCAGCTTTCATTGAGAGATTTAAATGAGCTTATATTCGGAGTATTTATACGAGATCGCTAAACGTAAAAAGGATTTAGGATTAAATCCAAAGCCAATAGACAGTGCTGATTTGCTGTCAGAAATTATTGTCCAAATCAAAGATACCCGGAATGAGCAGCGCGAAGATTCACTGAACTTTTTCATTTACAATGTGATACCAGGCACAACCAGCGCTGCTCACGTGAAAGCACAATTTCTAAAAGAAATCATTCTGGGTGAAGCTGTCGTTGCAGAGATCACAGCAGAATTTGCCTTCGAGTTGCTCTCGCACATGAAAGGCGGCCCCTCTATCCACGTTCTGCTCAGTCTTGCTCTCTCTGACGATACAGACGTTAACAAACCAGCCGCCGAGGTCCTAAAAACTCAGGTGTTTTTATATGAGGCCGATATCGATCGTCTGATCGAGGCTTTTAAAGCCCGCAACGCCATCGCTAAAGAAATCCTTGAGAGCTACGCACAAGCCGAGTTCTTTACCAAACTGCCAGAAATTGACGAGACCATTGAAATCGTCACTTATATCGCCGGCGAAGGCGACATCTCCACTGATTTGTTGTCTCCAGGTAATCAAGCGCACTCACGTGCCGACCGTGAACTGCATGGCCAGTGTATGATCACCCCCGAAGCGCAGCAGGAAATCGTTGAGTTGCAGAAGAAACACCCGGCCGCCAAAGTGATGCTAATCGCTGAGAAAGGCACCATGGGAGTGGGCTCTTCACGCATGTCCGGCGTCAACAACGTTGCCCTGTGGGCTGGTAAGCAAGCCAGTCCATTCGTGCCTTTCATCAACATCGCTCCAGTTGTTGCCGGTACCAATGGCATCTCTCCAATCTTTTTGACCACCGTTGACGTTACCGGCGGCATTGGTCTCGACCTGAAAAACTGGGTTAAAAAGGTAGACGCCAAAGGCAACACCGTTTTTGACGATAATGGCGCTGCCTTGCTGGAAATGGCTTACTCAGTGGCCACCGGTACTGTACTTACTATCAACACAAAAGAGGGCAAGCTCTACAATGGCGATAAAGAACTTGTGGATGTTTCTTCTGCGTTCACACCGCAAAAGGTTGAATTCATGAGGGCTGGTGGCTCATACGCTGTCGTCTTCGGCAAGAAGCTTCAGACCATTGCAGCTAATGTTTTGGGGGTTAACCCCTCTCTGGTTTACGCATCATCAAAAGAGATTTCTATTGAGGGCCAAGGCCTGAACGCCGTTGAGAAGATCTTCAACAGGAACGCTCTAGGCGTAGCCTCTAATACCCCGCTGCATGCCGGTTCTGATGTTCGCGTTAAAGTGAACATCGTCGGTTCTCAAGACACCACTGGCCCTATGACTTGTCAGGAACTGGAAGCCATGGCGGCTTCTGTGATCTCGCCAAGTGTTGACGGTGCTTATCAGTCTGGCTGTCACACCGCTTCTGTTTGGGACAGCAAGGCAGAGGCCAACATTCCTAAGCTAATGGCGTTCATGAACCACTTCGGTCTGATCACCGCGCGCGATCCTAAGGGCGCTTACCATGCTATGACCGACGTAATCCACAAGGTGTTGAACGACATCACCGTGGACGACCGTGCCATCATCATCGGTGGTGACTCACACACCCGTATGTCTAAGGGCGTTGCTTTCGGGGCAGATTCGGGCACCGTAGCTCTTGCGCTTGCTACCGGTGAATCAGCTATGCCGATTCCCGAGTCTGTGAAGGTTACTTTCAAGGGCCATATGAGGAGCCACATGGACTTCCGCGATGTGGTGCACGCCACTCAGGCGCAGATGCTCAAGCAGTTCAACGGCGAGAACGTGTTCCTGGGTCGTATCATCGAAGTACACATCGGCACTCTACTTGCCGACCAAGCCTTCACCTTCACCGATTGGACTGCAGAGATGAAGGCAAAAGCTTCCATCTGTCTTTCTAGCGATGAAACTCTGGTCAAGTCGCTTGAACTGGCCAAGAGCCGCATTCAGATCATGTGCGACAAGGGCATGGAAAACCGAGGGAATATGTTGCAAGGCCTTATCGATCTGGCTGACAAGCGTATCGCTGAAATCCAGTCGGGGGAGAAGCCTGCTCTGGCTCCGGACAACAATGCCAAGTATTTCGCAGAAGTGGTTGTTGATCTGGACCAAATCAATGAGCCAATGATTGCTGATCCGGATGTGGAAAACGATGACGCCTCAAAACGTTATACCCACGATACTATTCGTCCAGTGTCTTACTACGGCGGCACCAAAACCATTGATCTAGGCTTTGTTGGTTCTTGTATGGTGCATAAAGGCGACATGCAGATCATAGCCCAGATGTTGCGCAATCTTGAAACTCAGGGCGAGATCAACTTCAAAGTACCGTTGGTTATTGCGCCCCCCACTTACAACATCGTTGATGAGTTGAAGGCCGAGGGCGACTGGGAACTGCT
>MDTB01047605.1_pt1 | contig 10682 bp, 10 predicted proteins | sample 811161 | NCBI WGS metagenome assembly MDTB01 (sample SAMN05326650, study PRJNA326480) | marine metagenome | isolation source: seawater | place: Mediterranean Sea | collected 2009 | reverse complement strand
TGCCTTTAATTTTATTTAAATTATTAACTATCTTAGAGATACTCATGAACTCATCCGCCGTTGAACTGGAGGAATCATCTATGCCATCCCCATGTTTGTCAAGAGTTATGTGCCTTTCTATATACTCGGCACCGTATGCTGCGGCTAAAAAAATAACCTCATATTCTTTATCATGGCTTGAATACCCCAATCTTATATTTTTTATTTTTGCTAATTCTTTTAAAACATTTAAATTTTGATCCCCAATTTCTGTTGGATAATTTGATGTACAATGAAGAATTACTGGGTTGTTAAGAAAATCATAGTCACTAATATTTTTCTTTACTTCTTTTAAGTTATGGCCGCCCGTGGATAGGAGTATTTCTTTTCTGAATTTTGCAACAGTCTGTATTAAATCGTAATTTGAAAATTCTGCAGAAGGGATTTTAAAAAAATCATATTTTTTATCAGTTTTAATTATTTCTTCAAAATCAGAAATTGTAAAAAAACTAATACCTACTTTTAAACCTTTAGCTTGAGCGTATGATCTAAGTTTTTTTAGACTTTCCAAATTTAAATTTGAACGTTTGAGTTCATCATAAATTATTTCATCACCTATTTCATAAGTTGAGCTATAAAAATTATCTATATTTCGATATTGAAACTTTATTCCCCAGCAATTCGTATCTGAGGCTATATCGATTAGCTTTTTTGCTATATTTAAGCTTCCTTTATGATTAATTCCAATTTCTGCGATTATTTTAATATCCATTACCTATTACCTTTATTATGAAGCATTTAAATTCCAAAATAAAACTTATTATTTTACTTGTTCTTTCTCCCACTGCGTATTAAATTCTAACCCCAACTGGTTTACTAAGCTTAATTGCTCTAAGTTGTCTACATCAATTGATTCTGCTTCATTCATGATAATTACTTTTGATAGTTTACTAATTCTGTTGTTAAGGTGAATAAAGGTTTTTATTTTTGTAAAATAAAGCGAACCATTTTCAATATATCTTGGTTGCATGTCTTGTCTTCTTGGCCTGCCCACATAGTCAGGTGAGAAATAATCATTATCTGCAGCCTTCCACTCAAACTGATAAGTTTCCTTGACTGAAACAACCGAACTTTCACCACGGTCTATCATTTGGCTTAATATGCCTAAAGATTCTTTACTTCTTAGAGGAGTAGTAGGCTCCAATAAAATGACATTATCATCATCTTCAAGATTATATTGTTTTATCACATCTTCCATAACAGGCTCAGTTGGAGATTCGTCCTTTGCTAAGTCAGAAGGCCTTAATCTTGTTTCTGCACCCCAATCACTTGCTATTTGTAAATAATCTTGACTGTCACTGGATACACAGACGATATCGTTATTTTTTGCAATATATTTTGCATGAATAATTGACCATACAAACATAGGCAATCCATTTATAAGTTTTATATTTTTATTTGGAATACCTTTACTTCCGGATCTTGCAGGGATTATAAATATACTTTTCATAGATTTATTTAAAATATAAGAGAGTCTTTTTCAAAGCTTTAGCTTGTCTATAAATTTCTTGTTTTGTTAAATAGTTTGTCTTAAATTGTATTATTCTTGATTGCAGATTTTCTGCCACTGGACATTCTCCATTTCTATATTCATTTATCTGAAATTTACTATCAAACCTATTTAAAAAATTTTTATTTACCATTATTGGTTCTAAATACGGAACAGACCATGCCGAATAAAAACCTTCTCCACCATATTCATTGAATTTTTTTCGAAACTTTTGCCAATTGATATCTGGATTTAATTTGCAAGCAAGAGTGTAGTATGAGTGGGTATAATTTTTAGGTACTTTTTGTGGAATTAAGATCTCATAGTCATTAATCAAGTCGAGTAAGGCATGTGCGTTTTCAATCCTTTTATTAACTTTATATTCCAATTGTTCAACTTGAGCAAGAGCAACAGCTGCAGTAAATTCATTCATTCTATAGTTCCAACCTAGAGTATCATGTCTCTTATAGTTTGGATTTTGGATACTTTCTTCATTACCAAATTTAATTATCCCGCCTTTTGCATCTAAATTCTTATATCCTTGGCCTCCAATTTTCCTAACTTCCTCGGCATATTTTTTGTTATTCGTTAAAAGTATTCCACCCTCACCTGAACTCAAGTGTTTTGTAGTCTCAAAACTCCAACTCGAAAAATAATTTGTTGATCCAACAACTTTATTTTTTATGTTTTGCAAGCATTGTTTGGGCATGGTCTTCTATTACTGGAAGGTTATATTTTTTACTAATTTCATCTATTTTATCAATATTAAATGGAAGGCCATATAGAGACACAGCAATTATAGCTTTAGTTCTCGGTGTAATTTTCTCTTCAATCTTTTTAGGGTCTATATTGAAAGTTTCTTCATCAACGTCAACATAAACTGGTTTTGCATTTGTGTGCAAAGTGGTGGTAGTGTCCATAACAACTGTTAGTGCAGGACTAATAACTTCATCTCCATATCCAACTCCTACTGCAGTAAGTGCTGCATGAATAGTTGATGTACCAGAGTTCATAGCAATTGCATATTTACCTTTAAATTTTTCAGCGAATAATTTTTCTAAACTAGTTACCCAAGTACCATTTGGACCACTCTCTTCATTTAGTACTTTTTTTAAATAATTAAGTTCATTTCCTCCATATTTTCTATTCTTCATTTTTTACCACGCAGTCCACCCACCATCTACAATTAAATCTGAGCCAGTGACATAACTTGATCCTTCTCCAAGAAGAAAAAGAATTGGAGGAATACATTCATTTATATGGGCCATTCTGCCTAAAGGCACATTCTTAGAATAATTATCTATAAATTTTTTATCTTGCTCGTTAGAAATACCTCCAAGAATAACATTATTAACTCTAATTCCAGAATTACCCCAATAAGTTGAAAGATATTTTGTTACATTTATTAAAGCAGATTTTGACACCCCATAGACTAATGGCTTTTTATAAGAGCCTTGGTCTGTATTAATATGTTCATAAATATTCTGCTTAGGACTAACTATTCCATATATTGATCCAATGTTAACAATAGAGCCTTTAATTGAATTATTCTTCATTAAATTACAAACAAATTTTGTACAAATAATTTGTCCTACCAAATTTACATCTAGAACTTTTCTAAATTCTGAAATGTTGAGATTTTCAAATTGATTGGACTCAATTGTATCAGGTATGAAGTCAATTGCTGCACAGTTAACAAGACCATCAATTGAACCAAATTTTTCATAGCCACTAGCAATAGATTTTTCCATTTCTGCTTCATCAAGAAGATCGCAATCTAAATATAGAATATTTTCATAGTTTAATTTTTTATCAAATTCTACAGTTACAGACATGTCCTTATATGCAATGTCTAATGCAATAATATTGCACATACTTTCTTTAAGAGCATAAATGAGATTTTTGCCAATTAATCCATTTGAACCTGTAACTAAAATTGTTTTATTTTTAAGGCTATCCATTACTGATATGATAAACCTAATTTGGATTAAAAGTTTTAAGCTAATATTTTATAAAATTATATAAATAAAACAAATTTTTATTTATATAATTTTAATAACGAAAATTTACAAACTATATCAAAAAAATGAAACAAAACTTAAAAAACTTGCAAGAAGAAAGCATAGCAATAATCAGAGAAACAATCTCTCATTCTGATAGACCAGTAGTACTTTTCTCTATAGGGAAAGATTCAACCGTTTTGCTCGACCTTTTCAGCAAAGCTTTCTATCCCTCAAATATACCTGTTAAATTTTTGCATATCGATACAGGATGGAAATTTAAACAAATGATTAACTTTAAATTTAAAATAGCAAAAAAGTACAGGATAAACCTTGAGACTTATCAAAACAAAAAAGACTTTAAAAATGTAAATCCATTTAAAGACTCAAACTACACAGACCTTATGAAAACTAAAGCTCTAAAGCAAGCACTCGATAAAAATAAACACGATTTTATTTATGGTGGTGCAAGAAGAGATGAAGAAGGAAGTCGATCAAAAGAAAAAATATTATCACACAGAAAACAACACCATATTTGGAGCCCAGAAAATCAACGAATAGAACCATGGAATTTATTTAATTTAGAAAAAAATGAAAATGAAAGTTTTAGGATTTTCCCCCTTTCAAACTGGACTGAGGTAAATATTTGGGAATACATCAAAGCTTCAAATTTAAATGTCGTCCCTCTTTATTTTGCCAAAGAGAGGAAAGTAGTTATAAAAAATGATGAAATATTTTTGTACGATGATAAAAGATTCCAGCTATCTTCCAACGATAGGGTGGAGAAACTGAAAGTAAGATTTAGGACTTTAGGGTGCTATCCCCTCACAGCTGGGGTTAAAAGCAATGCTGATAATCTGGATAAAATAATACGAGAGCTCAAGCTTGCTAAAAATTCAGAGCGAGCTGGCAGAAAAATTGATCTAGATAAGATTGGTAGTATGGAGCTAAAAAAAAGAGAAGGCTATTTTTAATGAGTCTTAACCAGATTAAAGTCATGACATGTGGCAATGTAGATGATGGCAAATCCACATTGCTTGGAAAAATATTTTTGGGAACACAAAATATTCTTGATGATCAAATTAAAGATATACAAGCTCAGTCAGAAAAGTTTAGAAAAAATTTAAAGTATATAGACTATTCATTATTTTTTGATGGACTATTGGAAGAAAAAGCCCAAGGGATAACAATTGATCTAGCTTTTAAGTACTTTAAATTTCAAGGCAGAGATTTTGTGATTATTGATAGTCCTGGACATAAAGAGTTTACTAAAAATACTGCAAACGCTTGTACCCTTGCAAATGTTGCTTTAGTAATAATTGATGTTTCAAAACCATTTTCAAATCAAACCAAAAAACATTTATCTTTAGTTGCTCAGTTTCCAAATATTCAACATGTAATTGTCTGTTACAACAAAATAGATAAAATTTCTTATAATTCAAAAATATACAAAACTTTAAGAGAAAAAGTTGAAAAATATTCAAAAAGTAAAGATCTTCAAATTAATCAGCACATACCAGTTTCAGCACTTAAAGGAGACAATGTACTATTTAATTCAAAAAAAATAAAATATGACGGAGATAATTTGTTAACTTCATTATCCAAAATTAAATTAGATAAAGAAAAAATAGTGAATGATTCTATTTTAGCTATTCAAGATCTAGATGTAGGTGATAAAAATAGGCTATATTTTGTAAAACACTATGGAAAACCCGCAACAACTAAACAGAAATATATTAACTTGAGAACCAAAGAAGAAGTATCTTTAAAGCGAATTTACAAGGATAGAAAAAATCATCAAAAATTAAATAATGAAAACGGAACAGTAATTTTTAATTCTGAAATTTCAATATCAAAGAATGATATTCTCACAACCAACGAAACCATTGGTTTTTCAAATTCATTTAAAGGAAAAATTATATGGTGTTCGAAAAAAGATTTATTATTAAGTAAGAGATATTTAATTAAATTTAGACATGGACAGTCAAGTGGTTTCATTTCAAAAACAAACCTAAAGCAGACTAATGAAAATTCACTTTCAAGAGTGACTGTTGAGCTTGAAGTACCTATTGCTATAGATTCGTATGAAAATAATTATGAATTTTCTCAGTTCATAATAATTGATACTCAGACAAACGAAACTTCTGCTTTTGGATATGTACTTTTTAATCTAGATAAAGGTTTGAATGTTCACTCGCAAAAGCTTAAAAAATATAAATCTGAAATCGATGCCAAAACTATCTGGCTAACAGGCCTTCCTGCTTCTGGAAAAACTACAATGGCCAATAGCTTAGGAGATACTATGTTGAAAAATAACATACCGTTCATAATTTTAGATGGTGACAATATTAGAAATACTATTAATAAAGATTTAGGATTCTCTGAAGAAGCTAGAATAGAAAACAATAGAAGGATTGCACATCTTGCAAAACTTATATCAGATTCAGGTATTTTTGCTATTGTTTCAACTGTATCCCCAATTCATGAAATTAGAAAATTTTCTAGGGAACTCCATGGCTCTAATAAATTTATAGAAGTTTATATTAAAGCAAGCATTGATGAGTGTGTTAGAAGAGATCCCAAGAGTTTATACAGTAGCAAGAATAAAATAAATAAAAATATTACTGGTCTACATAATAAATATGAAATTCCAAAAAATCCAGATTTAACAATCGACACAGAAGAGCTTACCATATCTAATTCAAAGAAAAAGTTATTAGATTTTCTTGGTATTCAATAAGGTTATATTTCTAAATAGTTAGTTATGTAGATGTAGTTAACTCCACGGCTTAACATGTAGAATAAGATATTTAATAAATGTAGAGTTATAGTATAAATGTAACTATGATAATTTCTCACAAGCATAAATTTATATTTGTTAAAACCAAAAAAGTCGGCGGAACTTCTTTGGAACTTGCTTTAGCAAGCATCTGTGATGATGGTGACATAATTACGCCTACTTCTGATGAAGAAATAAGACAAGAATTAAATTTCATTGGTCCTCAAAATTATTTAAATACTTATAAAGATCTTGGCAAGAGAGGTACTTTAAAATTGATACTGGGGATTAGAGAGAGACATGAAAAGTATTTGAGACACTATAGTTGTACCAGGATAAAGGAAAAGATTGGACCAAAAATTTGGAATGAATATTACAAATTTACAGTTATGAGAAACCCGTATGAATTTATAGTCTCTCACTACTTCTCTTCAAAGAGAGATGAAAACTTTAAAGACTATTTACTAGCTAATCCGGAACACCTTTTAACTAATTGGAATATAATATCAAACAAAAAAAATGAAATATTAGTGGACCATATTATAAAGTATGAAGAATATGAAAAAGGTTTAGAGATAATTTCTGATAAATTAAAACTTAACAGCAATATTTATAATTTATTTAAAACAATTAGTGCAAAAACCGATAGAAGGCCCAAAAATGCAACTGTTAGTGAAATGTTTGATAATTTTGAAGAAGGAAAAAAATTAGTTGAGATTATTAATAAAAAAGAAATAAAACTAGGAAATTACAAAATTATATAGTTTTTACTTCAGCTCATCCTTAATTTTTACTTCATTAAACAATTTTTTGATTTTAAAATCATTGACAAGTAAGTAATGAAGAAACATAGGCTCAGATGGAAAAAATATCTTAAACTGGTGTTTTCTAAAATATACAACTTTTTCAACATTTTCGTAATGATTTTCAGTATCTGAAATTTCATTTTTGTACTTGATAATAAAATTTTTAATCTCCTCATCAGAAATTAAAGATAACTTTTTTTTTGCAAAAAAAAGTTCAAGTCTATGTTTGAAATAAAGTTTAAAGTCTTTTTTTAAAACGCTTTCTGGAAATTTTAACCATTTGAATTTTGCAGCATCATATTCATAATTATCAATATTATAAATTTTAAAAGGCTGATAGCTTACATTATTCCAGTAGTCAGATATAGCAGAATAGAAAAAATTAGATATTGTTAAAAACTCTTCAGATCTTGAACCAAAGCAAATATCACTATTCATCCATATTTCTTTTTCTTCAAATCTCCAGTCAATTAATTTTTGTGGTGATATTTCTAAATCAGCTCTGAACTTGAAAACGTTTTCGTATTTAAGTAAATTATTTTTTCCAATTTTATGAACTAAATAATTTAATTTATGCCACTGTAATAATCCTAAGCCTGGAACCTTTTCCCAGCGAGTAGTTTTTTTCCCTAATTCCAATAAATTATTTTCTAATTCTTTTTGAAAAGGATCATCATCTATATAAATAATATTCTCTTTAAGATTTAATTTGTCCAAGATATTTTTTTGATTTTTGTTTGTACAAATAAAAATATCACAATCACCAAATATTTTATTTATTGTGGATATATCAAATTTATCATTTCTTATAAGACCAGTTATTAAAACTAAGTTTTTTCTTGAATTCATCAACATACAATTTTAGCCTAATCAAAATTCTTGATTTTGGATTAATATAAATAATGATAATGGTACAAAAATATTTAATTGTTGGCTGCGGTAATCATGGAGAACGATTATTAAAAATATTAATTAAAAAAAAATTTGAAATTGTAGTCTGTGAAAAAAATTTACAAGTCAAAAATAATCTAGAAGAGAAATATAAAATTTTTAAAAATATTACATTTATTGATTCATTGTCAGATATTAAACAAATTATGAGTAGAGATTACAGTAGTATCATTTCTAATTGGGCTTCAGAGAGGCTTCAAACTCTCAAATTTTTACATGACAATGGTTGTAAAAGAATATATCTCGAAAAACCTTTCGCATCTAATTTAGAAGAAACATCTAAAGTCGAAGAATTATTTTCTAAAAATTTTGAGATAATACCTTCATTACCTCAAAATTTTTCTCCTTTTACGGTAAATCTAAACAAATTAATTAATAAATATAAACTTGGAAATTTAAATTATGTTGTTCACCTGAGTGGTGCTAAGGGTTTTATTAATAACGGAATACATTATTTAGATTCTTCAATTAATTTAATAGATTCAAAACTAGAAAAAGTATACGGAGAGGTAAGCCGTTCCAAAATTAACCCCAGAAAAAAAGAAGCTTTTTATTACGAAGGTGATGTAACGTTCAGATTTAAAAATAAAAAAATTATAAATATGATTATGTCAAACAAAAGTATGATGAACACAACATCAATATACAATTATAAATTTGGGACAGTGATTTTGAACGAGGATGGAAATGGACACTTAAATCTTGTAGATAGTAAAAATAGATCCAACTCGATTACCAGAACTACTTCTGATAAAGTTGTTGAATTGAATAATTTTTTTGGAGATTATCTAAACTCTTTGGAGAAGAATTTATTGTTTTTTATCAACGAACAAGACTCTCAGAAAATTAAAAGCTATTTTAAAAGAAGTATTTTATCTCAGAAATATTTATACAATGCAGTTCACGAATTATCTAAAACAGATAAAAATACATCTTTAAATACAACATGAATATAAAAGGTTCAATTATAGGCTCTACAAAGATTGTTGAAGATTACATCGAAGTATTTGATTATTTGGGTATGGATATAGATTCTATTGCAGCATCTAAAAATTCAAACAGAGCAAAAAATTTAAGTAAGAAATATAAAATAAACTATTTTCAAAACACACAAAGTTTAATAGAAAACTTTAATGGAGATTTTTTAATTATTGCGTCCAAACCAGAAACTTTGTTACCAATTTTGTCGAAATCGTTAAATTTAAAAACGAAAATTCTAGTTGAAAAGCCTGTCTCTCATAGTTCAGAACTACTGGCGCCATATACAAAGTTGAATAATGTACAAGTTGGATTTAATAGACGTTTTTATTCAAATATAGATTATTTTAAAAAAAGAATAGATACAAATAAATTTTATGTTGGAGAGGTATCTATTCCAGAATCAGTCAATCTGAAAAAATTTACAAAAAAAGAGCATAAGGAAATTATTTTTAACAATAGTATTCACCTAGTTGATCTTGCTCACTATTTGTTTGGAAATTTGAGTGTAAAAGATGTCGAATATATATTTAACAAGAAAAATAAAATATCTTCATATACCTTTAAGCTTTATAACTCAAAATGTAGTTTATTGTTTAGATCATTAGCAAACCAAACAAAAAATACTCATTTTGAAATATTTGATGGTTCATATACCTATAATTTTCTACCGTTAGAAAAACTGGAAGTATTTAGAGATTTTACAATTGAGAATTATTCAGGCACTAGACGATATATTCCGAAAGCTGTTTACACCAAAGATGAGTTTACAGATTTATTTAAGCCAGGCTTTGTTAAACAAGCTAATGAGTTTAAAAAATTAGTACTAAATAAAAAATGCAACATACCAAAAATTAGAGATGCGTATAAGTCATTAAAAGCAATAGAAGAGGTACATGATCAACTCAAACTTAAATAATCTACTAAAAAACAAAAAAGTAATAATAGTAGGTCCCTCTCCTCATTTACAAAATATGAAAAAAGGCTCATTTATCGATTCTTTTGATTGTGTCATTAGAATAAATGAGATTGGAATTAATCATAATTTGCATGAAGACTATGGATCCAGAACAGACGTATCATTTTTAGCTCTTTTTGAAGATTCATTAAAAATCTACAAACAAATGAAAAAAAGTCAAAATTACAGCTCTTTAAGAATGGTTGTTCACGCAGGTGATGAAAATAATTTAAATCCATTTGCAAATACACCAAAAACCCGAAGTATATTTGAAATTTTTGAAGAGATAGATTTAAAAACAGATTTTTATCATATAGAAAACCCAAGTTTTATTGAAAGATGTAAAGAATTCAACTGTTATCCTTCAACTGGAAGTATGGCAATTAAAGAAATTTTAAAATATGAATTCCACACCCTTTATATATGTGGCTTTTCTTTTTTCACAACCAAACACATGTATAACAAAAATAGACACAAATTTGAAATTTTAATTTCAGAGAAAAAAGCTAAACATAATATTAGAATGTCAGGTCACGATACTAGACAAGAGGTAAAGACTCTAAAAAAAATAGTTGGAAATGATCCAAGGGTTGATGGAGATAGGTTTTTTCGGAGAGTTATTCTTAGCAAGACGAATATTTATTATGAACTTAGGAGATTTATAATTCACAATCTAAATTTT
>MDTB01154170.1_pt1 | contig 10683 bp, 7 predicted proteins | sample 811161 | NCBI WGS metagenome assembly MDTB01 (sample SAMN05326650, study PRJNA326480) | marine metagenome | isolation source: seawater | place: Mediterranean Sea | collected 2009 | reverse complement strand
TAACGTTTAAATTTTTCTCTTTCATTGGAGATCCTGGTCAGCCTACGAGCTTAAATATTATCCTACTGATCGACCTAATTTATGTAATAGTAATAGTTGGATTGGTGTTATTACGAATTACTAGGTTAATTTTAGCTCGCAAATCGCGCTCTGCGGGGTCTCGCCTACATGTAAGATTAACCAGCTTTTTTATATTTATTGCTCTAATACCAACGGTAATTGTTGCAATCTTTGCAACTATTTCGATAAATTTTGGTCTCGAGAGTTGGTTTTCAGATAACGTTCAAAGGGTGGTGAGGAATTCCATGGACTCCGCCCAAGCCTATGAGTACGAACACCGCAGAGATGTACGTAAAGATGCACTGAAGTTGGCAGCAGTCTTAAACTTGCAAAAGAAGATGAATCCAACACTTGGTGAGGGTAATATTAGAAAGTTACTAAGTCAGAACCAGCCCATTTCTTTATCTGAAGCTTTTTTGGTCGACTATACGGGAGGTCTTAGACTGAGAGGCGATAAAAGTTATTTGTTTGATTTTGAAGAAATAACTGCTGAGGATTTGAATGGTGCAATAGTTGGCGATGTTGTAATTATTCAAGATTGGCCAAATAATGAATTTAGAGCTTTAGTAAATTTGGAAGCCTTCTCCAACAGATTATTGTATGTGTCTCGTCAAGTTGATGGAAATATTTTATCATTATTAGATCAAACTCAAGAGAATGTTATTTTATATAATCAAATTGAGTCTGAGAGAGGTCAGCTTCTATTTAATTTTGGATTAATTTATTTAGCTTTTTCAGTAATTGTTTTGCTTGCAGCGGTTTTACTAGCTTTATGGTTCGCAGAGAGATTATCTAGGCCGGTTGGTATTCTTGCTGGTGCAGCTCAAAAAGTTGGTAGTGGTAATTTTGATATTCAGGTACCGCAGGAAAAAGGTGATGATGAAATAGCATTGCTTGGGAGAGTTTTTAATAGAATGATAAAACAGCTCAAAGGTCAGCGTGATGCATTGCTGAAAAATAATGCTGATATAGAAACTAGGCGAAGGTTATTTGAAACAGTCATTGGAAATGTCTCTGGAGGGATTATCGGATTAAGTCCAGAAGGTCAGATCGAAGTGATTAACCCGGCTGCTGAGGAAATCCTGCAGCTTGATATTGATGTTAAGTCAAAGGTATTTTTATCAGAAGCGATACCAGAATTTATGGCATTGTTTAATCGTGCATTACTAAACAAAGATTTATTAGTTCAGGAACAGATAAAGATTACTCGAGATAATTTGCATGAAGATATTCTTTTAAGAATTACTAGTAGAAGATCTACTGAAGGTACAGTGGAAGGTTTTGTAATTACGTTTGATGATTTAACAGATTTAGTCGCTGCTCAAAGATATGCAGCTTGGGGTGACATAGCTCAAAGAATGTCTCACGAAATTAAGAATCCTCTGACACCGATACAATTATCCGCTGAAAAATTAAAATTAAAGTTTTCTCCACTTGTAGGTGACGAGAAGAAAGCTCTAGAAAAATATTCTGATGTTATTATAAGACAAACTGATGGCTTAAGAAAAATGGTAGATGAGTTTTCTGAATTTGCTAGAATGCCTACACCGGATAGAGTTTATTCTAATGTTATACAAATACTTGATGATATAATATTCTTACAATCCAGTGCTAACCCAGATATCGATATTCAAAAAGATTTTGCTAATACATCAACCCACGCTTTAGTGGATCAAAATATGATTAGTCAAGCTTTTAATAACTTGTTAAAAAACGCTATTGAGTCAATTGATGCAGCCGTCCACAAAAATATAATTAGTAATAAGAATGCTGGAATAGTTAAAATAAAAATTAGCAACACAGATAAAAATTTATTAGTCAGAATACAAGATAATGGAATTGGCTTACCTAAACAAAAAAATCGATTGTTCGAACCATATGTAACATCCAGAGACTCTGGAATAGGATTAGGACTTCCAATTGTAAAAAAAATTATTGAAGAACATGACGGTTTCTTAGAACTAACAGATGCAGAAAGTTTTTTAGGTTTTGCTCATAAGGGAGCAGAAGCGCAAGTAACAATTCCAACATTTTTTTAATGAGTTTTGTATGTTTTATAAATTTAAATTAGACTTAAATTAAGGGTTAATAAAATGAGTTATATCTTGGTAGTCGATGATGAAAAAGATATTAGAGATTTGATCGGTGAAATTCTACTTGAAGAAGGTCATGATGTTCGGTTGGCAGAAAATTCTGAGCAAGCACTAAATGAACTGAATGATACTCCTCCTAGCCTTATAATTCTTGATATCTGGTTAAAAGATAGTAAAATGGACGGCATTGAAATCTTAGAAAATGTAACCAGAAATAATCCATCGATACCTGTTGTAATAATTTCGGGACATGGCAATATAAAGATTGCTGTGGCAGCAGTGAAACAGGGAGCTTATGATTTTATAGAAAAACCTTTTAATATTGATCAGCTGCTTCTGGTTAAAAATAGGGCACTAGAGACCTCAAAATTGAGAAATGAATTATTAACTTTGAGAAAAACTGAATTATCGGACTCTAATATGGTAGGAAAATCCTCGTCATTTAAATCATTAATATCGCAGCTAAATAAAGTTACTCGTTCTAATGGACGCGTAATGTTAACTGGTCCCGCTGGTTCTGGAAAGGAAATAGCTGCCAGATATATTTATATGAATTCGAATCGAGTAAGCTCTGCTTTCGTCTCAATAGCTTGTGCCTCAATAGACCCAGATAGAATGGAAGAGGTTCTTTTTGGTAAGGAAAGCAGTGGTGTCATTAAACCCGGGTTATTGGAGCAGTCTACTGGTGGTATATTATTCTTTGACGAAGTTGCAGATATGCCTTTGGGAACACAATCTAAGATATTGCGTGTACTGATTGAACAAGTTTTCACCAGGGTCGGTGGAAGCGAAAAGGTAAGAGTTGACTTAAGAGTAATTTCCTCAACCACAAAAAACCTCACTGAAGAAATAGCTAACGGACGCTTTAGAGAAGAATTATTTCATCGCTTAAATGTCGTCCCAATAAACATACCCTCTTTAGAGGATCGTCGAGACGATATTGTACTGCTTGCCGAGCATTTTATACAGTCTCTAAATCGATCGGATGGCCTTCCAATTAGAAAAATTTCTAATGAAGCAATTACAAAGATGCAAACAGTATCTTGGCCTGGCAATGTTCGACAATTAAGAAATGCGATTGAGAGGGCTCTGATTTTAGGGTCAGGTAAAGGAGAAATAGAAGCAAGCGAAATATACGACATCCACTCTTCGCCTAAGCAAGAAGAAAATCCTGGTGACACTATTCAATCTGAAATTATAAATTTACCCCTTCGTGAAGCTAGAGAGGTATTTGAAAGAGAATACTTAATTACACAAATTAAGCGCTTTAGTGGAAACATTTCTCGGACAGCTCAGTTTGTAGGGATGGAAAGGTCTGCACTTCATCGAAAAATAAAAACGCTGGATATAAATGCCGTGTCGCGCAGTAATAGTTTATAATTGGAATTGTAGTTCGTCTAAGGTAGGATCAACAGTCAAAGTATACGCTATTCTTTTATTACAAAAATTTAGGATGTTTTATGAAAATAATTATCTGTGGAGCTGGCCAGGTGGGATGGCAGATTGCAAAACACCTTTCAATCGAAAATAACGATATAACAGTAATTGATAAAGATCATGAGTTAATTTCAAGATTAACTAATGCTTTAGATGTTGCTGGAATTACTGGATTAGCTTCTCATCCAAATATACTTGATAGAGCAGGGGCTAAGGACACTGATATGATAATTGCCGTCACACTCTCAGATGAAGTCAATATGGTAATTTGTCAAGTGGCTCATTCTCTGTTTTCTGTACCAAGAAAAATTGCCAGAGTCAGAGATCAATCATATTTAGAGATTGATTATTCTGATCTTTATCGTACCGAGCATATGCCAATTGATGTTATAATTTCTCCTGAAAGGGAAGTAGCTGATGCTGCAATACAGCGTTTAGAATCACCTGAAGCGTTTGAGATCGAGACATTTATGAGTGGTACCTCTAAAATGCTAGGTCTTAAGCTAACTGATGACTGTCCAGTTCTAAATACTCCGCTTAGGCAATTAACTGAATTGTTCTCTACTCTTAATGCGATAGTGGTGGGTATAAGAAGGAACCGAAAATTATTTATTCCAAGACCAGAGGACCAACTTTTCTCAGATGATGAAATTTATATCTTCTGTACTGTAACGGATAGGATTCGAACTTTAGAGATTTTTGGTAAAACACAGAAAAGAGGGGATAAAATATTAATAATTGGTGGTGGGAATGTTGGGTTTGGAGTTGCAGTAACTTTAGAGTCTGAGTTGAGTCAATCTCACGCAAAATTAATAGAAAAAGACAGAAAAAGAGCCGAATTTGTAGCAGACCAATTAGAAAGAACTATTGTTTTGAATGGAGATGGGCTTGATTTAGATCTACTTGAAGAAGCAAATATTGAACAGTGTGATGCAGTGCTTGCCGTTACTGATGACGACAAAACAAATATGTTGACTTGTACCAGGGCAAAGGAACTAGGATGCCCATTTACTATTGCCTTAGTTAATGATCCTTCTTTGATATCATTATTAGCCCCTATGGGCGTGGATGCCTATATAAGTCCTCGGGCAACGACTGTTTCATCAATTCTACAGCATATACGGCATGGCTTGATAAAATCAGTATGCTCAATTGGTGATGCTGAAGCTGAGGTGATTGAAGCTCAGGTAATGTCAACTTCTTCTATGGCAGGGCAAAGAGTTAGAGACCTAAAGTTTCCTGACAATGCATTAATTGGCAGTATAAGAAAAGATAATCTGACAATAATACCGAAAGCTGATACCAAAATCGAGGAGGGGGCTTGGATAACTATTTTTGCACTCAGTAAGGATATACCTCAAATCGAACAGATCCTCCAGGTCGGAATTGATTTTTTTTAACAGTTCCTTTTTGTTTGTAGAAAAAAGTTATTTGAATTTTTTTTTCGATAGAGTAGAAATAGACAATAGAGTAGAAATATATTAAGACAAGTATCACACCGACTTAATCATATATTTTGACAACAAAAAAAAGGTCTTAAAAATGGCTGGCGAAAAGCATAATTTACAAGATACATTTCTAAATAATGTTAGAAAAGACAAAAATCCAGTTACCGTATTCTTGGTAAATGGAGTTAAACTACAAGGTGTTATTACTTGGTTTGATAATTTTTGTGTTCTACTGCGAAGAGATGGCACTGCACAACTGGTTTATAAACATGCAATTTCTACAATAATGCCAACTCAATCTTTAAATTTGTATGATGGTGAGACAGAAACATAATAATTAAAATGAATACTCTAATTATATGTCCTTTTTTTAAGAAAAATCACATTAATTTTGGTAGGTCGTTAGAAGCAGAAATTGCAGAATTCGAAAATTTAGGTCAGGCTTTACCTCAGATTACAATTAAAGAAATAATTTCAATTGAGCTTAAGTTAATTAAAGCAGGAAAACTTTTTGGATCAGGAAAAATTCGTGAAATTTCTGATATAAATTCAAAATTTCATATTGGATTAGTTCTAGTAGATTTCACTTTATCTCCAATACAGCAAAGGAATCTAGAAAAAAGCTGGCATGTTAAAGTTTTAGATCGGAATGGACTAATTCTTGAAATTTTTGCAATGCGAGCAAATACCAGGGAAGGTGTCTTGCAAGTCGAATTAGCTAGTTTAGATTATCAGAAAACTCGGCTAGTAAGAAGTTGGACCCATTTGGAGAGACAGAGGGGTGGAATAGGTTTCATGGGTGGGCCAGGTGAAACACAAATTGAATCAGATCGAAGAGCTTTATCAGATAAAATAGTCAGAATTAAAAGTTCTCTACAACGGGTTATAAAAACTAGATCATTACACAGATCGAACCGTCAAAGAAAATCTATCCCCACTGTTGCATTAATTGGTTACACTAACACAGGTAAGTCCTCTCTATTCAATGTTCTTACTAATTCTGATGTTTTAGTCAAAGATATGTTGTTTGCGACATTAGATCCCACAGCAAGATCAGTTGAGCTTCTGGGTACAGGGGGAAAATCAATTATAATGTCAGATACAGTCGGTTTTATAAGCAATTTACCCACTCAATTAATAGCAGCCTTTAAAGCTACTTTGGAAGAAGTGATTAATGCGGATTTAATAATTCATGTTCAAGATGTTTCTAATGAACATTCAAAAGTTCAAGAAATTGAGGTATTAAAAACTTTAAAAGAGTTAGATTGGAGAGATAGAAAACAACCCAAAATAATAAATGTATTCAATAAAATTGATCGACTTTCTTCTGAAGAACTGGCACTTTTAAAATTACGGTGTAGTAATTCAAAAAATAAAGTCCTGGTTTCTACAAAATCAGGAGCTGGTATAGAATATTTAAGAAATCAAATAAAATTGAACTTAATGCCAAAACAGAGCACTGAAGTTATCTTTATAAGGTATAATGATACCAAAAAAAGATCTTGGTTGTTTAACGAAAAAATAGTAATTTCAGAACACTCAGATGACGTAGGATTTCATGTCAAAGTCAGATGGTCAAAAAACAAGAAAAATCAATTTGTTTCACGGTTTTTTTAATAAATCCTGTTGAGTGGTTAAAATCAGTTACCGAGGTTAGTTACAATGTTAGATAAAAAAGTTTGTTTTATTGGTTTAGGTACCATGGGTTTACCAATGGCAAAAAATATTGCTGATTTTGGTTATGAAGTTTTCGCTTACGACATTAACAAAGAGGTAGAATTAAACTTAAAAGGAACAGAGATAAAGTTCTTTCATACAGCTTCAGAAGCTGCACTTGGCTGTAGTTTGGTAATAACAATGTTACCTACCAGCTGTGATGTAAGAGAAGCACTATTTGGAAAAAAAGGAGCCTTAAAGAACTGTTTGCCCAATAGTTTAATTGTTGAAATGTCTACTGGATCTGTAAAACAATTAATCAGGCTAGGTAAAGATTTAAAAGCTACTGGATACCGATTAATAGATGCCCCAGTTGGTAGATCAAAAATTGAAGCCGCCACTGGTAAACTTTTAGTTATGGTTGGAGGTGAAACTAAAGATGTTAAGGAGGCAAATAATATTTTTAAAGCAGTTGCTGATCAAGTTGAGCATGTTGGACCATTAGGATTTGGATTAAAGGTAAAGTTGGTTAACAATTATATGACAATGGTAAATTCTGTCCTAACAGGAGAAGTTCTTGCTTTTGCTCAACAGTTAGGTTTAGATTTAACGACTGTAGTCAAAATTTTAAGTACAACTTCTGCCGGATTGGGAGAATTAAATACAAGCTATTCGAAGAAAGCACTAATTGGTGATTTTACACCAGACTTTTCAATAAAAATGGCAATAAAAGATCTAAAAATGGCCTTAGAGCTTTCCTCGGATGTTCAAAATGAAGCTTATTTTGGGACTTTAGCAAAAACACTTTTTACTGAGGCAACAAGGGATGGACTTTCAGAACTCGATAAGACCGCGATTCTAAAATTTTTTGAAACTAAGGCTAATATAATTAAAAATTGAGTCTGAGACTATTTATTTTTAAAACCAATAAGGATTTTATTCATGAATATTGAACATTTAGTATTTTCTCAAGTTGCTCAGCGTGTGGGTCCATTTAGTCATGCTGTAAAGGCTGGAGAATTTCTTTTTATTACCGGCCAGATGCCTACTTTAAAAGATGACCATACAAGAATAGTTGAAGGAGGTATTATAGAACAAACCCATCAAGTAATGACAAATCTGAAGGATGTACTATTGGCGGCTAATTCGTCTTTGGAAAAGGTTATTTTCTCTCGGGTTTACTTGGTTAATTTTGGTGACTTTGAAAAAATGAATAAAGTTTATGAGTCATACTTCGATTCTTCGAAATTACCTTCTAGAACATGTGTTGGTGTTACGGGTTTAGCTGTAGGTTCATCTGTTGAAATTGATTTTATAGCTGGACTATAATTAGATTTAACTATTTATAATTATTGATATTTTGAGTAATACTTCGGAGAGATCAATTTAGATGAATTCCTTATTTTACCCTGCGTCAAGTGGTTCCTTGACTTCTTAAGGAATATATGTACTTTTCGTTGCTATTGTGAACTCATTGAATGAATTTAGTGAGGAGGCTTGGAAATTTTAATTGATTTAGTTAAACATCCAAGTTAAAGCAATTAACCCAGCCAGGGACTTCTTTATGGTTCCACGCTAATTTAAAACATTTTAATTAATTTAGAGCAAGATCAAGAGTGTTCGGTTTCTAGAAAGTAGGAGTAACCATTACATTATATGTGCTCTTCGGGAGGAAAGAATAGATGAATTATAGAAGCATGCGAAATTGGCTCGCATCCATTTCTTCGATTGTTGCGGTAGCGTTCACGCTAACGACTCCGCAAATTGCGATCGGAGCTGAAAAACAGTATTTTCCAATTGCTAGTAGTCGGGTTGGTCCTTATTCCGCAATGGGAACGGGCTACTACGGTGCACAAATTGATTACATGAACTATGTCAATTTGAACGGTGGTGTTAATGGTGTAATGTTGACGTGGCAGGAATGCGAAACAGAATATAACGCCGTTAAGACAGTCGAATGCTACCAGAGACTTTTGGAAAAAGACGGCCAGAAAATAGTCGTGTTTGATACATTGGGCACGCCTGGTGCCTATGCTGTGATAAACAGAATGGCAGAGGACAATGTTGTTCTCGCTCAATACGGTTACGGTAGAACAGATGGGGCTGATGGTCGAGTTTGGCCATGGGTATTCAATGCTGCAAGCCATTATTGGTCTCAAATTGCTGTGAAAATGAAATTTATGGCTGAGCAAGAAGGTGGTATTGACAAGATGAACGGAAAGAAAATTGTTCATCTCCACATTGACTCTGCATACGGTCGTGAACCATTACCAGCGATGAGATCTATTGCCAAGGATTGGGGTGTAGAATTGGTAGAAATTTCTATTCCACCCCCCGGACTTGAGCAACAATCTCAGTGGCTTCAAATTAGAAAAGAACGACCTGATTGGGTGACATTTTGGGGAGCTGGTTCAGGTATGAATTCCACTGCTATGACTAACGCTGCTAGGATCAAATTTCCACGTGATCGCATGATGTATGTGACCTTTGGTGCCGCTGAAGAAGATATGTTTCCTGCTGGTGAAGCAGCAGTCGGTACGTATGCTGTAGCTAATGCGTTACCTGGTGATCAATATCCATTAGTGGCTGCGATCAAAGAGAAAGTCTACGGGGCAGGAAATGGTAATCTAGCGGACGACAGCCGTGTTGGTTCGGTCTACTGGAATAGAGGCCTTGGTGCGGCTGTGATGTGGATTGAAGCTTTGAAGAACGCTCAAGAAATGCATGGAAAGGTTGGTAAGGCCGTGACTGGTGCAGAATTCAGAGACGGATACGAAGCTCTAGATATGACTGAGGATAGACTTGCTGAAATTGGTATCAAGGGTATGGTTGCACCATTTTCCATATCTTGTGCTAATCATGAAGGAGCAGGAAAATTTGCTGTGATGCAGTGGAATGGAGATAAGTTCGAGCAGGTGACTGGTTGGGAAGCTCCATTAGATCCGGCTTACATTAGAAAGTTGGTAGAAGACTCAGCTGCAAAATTTGCTAGTGAAAATAACATCACTCTCAAAAGTTGCAATTAGGCACCAGAAGCCATTAATTCTTGTAAACAAAAGCCAAGGGCGATGAAAGATTTAATTGCCCTTGACTTACATTGACACCAGATCTTAATGAATTTTGGTGCTGATATTAATAAAATAATGATAGAAACAGTAGAAAATTAATGAGCACACAAACAGACGAGATACTAAAAATTGAAAACATCGAAGTTATGTATGATAGCGTTATCTCAGCACTGCATGACGTATCCTTAGAAGTACCTCGCGGGAAAATTGTGGCGTTGTTGGGTGGTAATGGAGCTGGAAAAAGCACTACGCTTAAAGCCATTTCTACTATGCTTGCAGGAGAACGTGGCAAAGTAACTAAGGGTAGTATTAGGTATGATGGTAAATTAGTGAAGAATCAGAATCCATCTGAGATGGTTGGATTGGGTCTTGTTCAAGTACTCGAGGGCAGAAGATGTTTTGGACATTTGACTGTGGAGGAAAATATTATAGCTGGTGCCTATTCGAGAAAACTGTCAAAATCAGAAATCAATCATGAACTCGACAAAATCTACGGGTACTTCAATCGGTTAAAAGAAAGACGGAAAAGTCAGGCCGGTTATACCTCTGGTGGAGAACAACAGATGGTAGCAGTCGCTCGGGCTATGATGGCAAAACCTAAGATGTTGCTTTTAGATGAGCCTTCTATGGGTTTAGCACCCCAGCTTGTTGCTGAAATATTTAAGATAGTTAAAGAACTAAATGAAAAAGAGGGTGTTAGTATTCTTTTAGCTGAGCAAAACACCAACGTTGCTCTTCGAAACGCTGACTATGGGTACATTATCGAAACTGGGCACGTAATGCTTCACGGAAAAGCAGAAAAGTTATTGAAGGATGATAAAGTAAAAGAACTCTATCTAGGAATTTCTAAAGAGGGTAGAAAGAATTTTCGAGATGTTTTGAGAGAAGAGGCGGGTTCAAAATCTGGCGGTGGTTTGTTTG
>MDTB01090465.1_pt1 | contig 10683 bp, 10 predicted proteins | sample 811161 | NCBI WGS metagenome assembly MDTB01 (sample SAMN05326650, study PRJNA326480) | marine metagenome | isolation source: seawater | place: Mediterranean Sea | collected 2009 | reverse complement strand
TTTCCCATTCTGGAGGAATTTTTTTTTCGAAAGTATATTGATCATGAATTTTACGAATTAAAGCACTTAGTGTATGAAATCTATTGCTATACATTGTCATCATTAAAGGAATGGCCGGAAACATTAATGCAGCAACTGTGTAATCTATATTCATATCGAATCAAATTGATTATGAAGTTAGTGTTTGATATTTACAAGTAATATTTGATGCAACAATTAAAAATATTCATAGAATTAACCAGATTAAATAAACCAATAGGCTTCATGCTTTTGTTTTGGCCTTGTTCATGGGGTTTAGCTTTTGCTTATCATGAAAATCAAAACTTAAATACTTTCATATATTATCTAGTTTTATTTTTTTTAGGCTCTATTTTAATGAGAAGTGCGGGATGTATTTTTAACGATATAGTTGATAAAGATTTTGATAAGAAAGTAAAAAGAACCAAAAAACGTCCCATTCCAGCAGGTAAAATTACTGTCAAAAAATCTTTGACTTACGTTTTTATTCTTTGTTTATTGGCCTTTTTAATTCTATTACAATTTAATTTATTTACAATTTTTTTAGGGATGAGCTCAATGTTGCTAGCCTTCTCTTATCCTTTCATGAAGAGGATAACTTACTGGCCCCAATTATTCTTAGGCATAACTTTTAACTGGGGGATAATAATGGCTTGGACAGCTATAAATAATAGCTTAAACTCTGAAATTATAATTCTATATTTGTCAGCCATATTTTGGACATTGGGTTATGACACGATTTATGGAGCTCAAGATATGTCAGATGATGAAATAATTGGATTAAAATCTACCTCAATCAAATTTAAAAAAAATATTAGAAAGTTTGTCTCAATTGCTTATTTGATTACAGTGATCTTGATAATTTATTTATTTAAAAGTTTTTTAGGAAAAAATATTTTTACTTTTTTTTTAATAATATTCATTTTTACTCTTATTTATCAGATAATTTATTTAAAAAACTATAAACAGAAAAACTTTCTCAAATTATTTAAATTTAATAATTATACTGGTCTATTTTTATTTATAAGTATTTTCTCAATTAATTTTTAATATGAAATTTAACGAACTTAAAATAATCTTAAAGAGACTCTATAAAGAATACGTGAGGAAACATTTAAAAAAAATTTTAGTAGCACTAGTATTATCAATTATGGTTGCTGGAAGTACAGCTGGTATAGCTTGGTTATTGGATCCAGCTGTAAAAAAATTATTTATTGAACAGAACAAAATATTTGCTTGGACAATACCTATACTAATTGTTCTTGCATTTTCGAGTAAAGGACTATCTCTATATTTTGCAAGGATTAATATAATTAGAGTTGGCGAGGAAGTTGCGGGAGCTATTCAAAAGAAAGTCGCAAAAAATATTTTAACTTCAGATATTCAAACACTAGATAATAGACACTCTGGTAAATATATTTCTAATGTCATGTACGATACATATCATGTGCAAAATCTCGTGAGCACCGGAGTTTTAAATTTAATGAAAGACTCTTTTTCAGTTATAGCACTTGTATCACTAATGTTTTATCAAAATTGGAAATTAGCCTTTTTTGCGATTTTTATGATGCCCTTGGCAGCTGCACTAGCAAGATCTTTAGGTAAAAGAATCGGTAAAGCTACTTCAAAAGCTGGGGTCTCCTCTGGTAATCTTGCATCTTTTTTAACTGAAATATTTAAAGGTTCAAAAATGATTAGAATTTACCAGAAAGAAAATGAAGAAGGTAAAAAAGCTGGGGAAGTGATAGACGATTTAATAGAAAAAAATATTAAGATAGGAAGTATTATGATTAGAGCAACCCCAATTATGGAGACTCTCACTGGTTTTATGATAGCTGGTTTTATAGTTTTTTCAGGTACACTAATTGCCTCTGGCGAATTAGGAGTTAATAATTTTTTTTCTTTCTTAGCTGCAATGATGCTTGCTTATCAACATATTAGATCATTAGCTACTATTAATATGGCAGCTTATCAGGGAGCTGCGGCTTTCAAGAGAATAAGTGACATTATTGATAAAGATATTCAAATCAAAGAATTGGCTGACGCACCAAAACTAGTCCTGAAAGAATCTAATATTAATTTTAAAAATGTTGAATTTAAATACGACTCCACTACAGAAAAAGCTATTAAAGACATTACCTTAAACATTAGAGGAAATAAAATGACCGCATTTGTAGGTCACAGCGGAGCAGGAAAAAGTACTATAATAAATTTACTACCTAGATTTTATGATCCACAAAAAGGCACTATTGAAATAGATAACCAAAATATAAAAAATGTGTCACTTAGCTCTTTAAGAAAAAATTTATCCTTAGTAAGTCAAGATGTTATTCTATTTGATGATACAGTAAAAAATAATATCGCTTACGCAAAACAGGATGCTTCGGAAAAAGAAATTATGGAAGCTTGTAAATTTGCCGCTTCCGATGAATTTATTAAAAAACTCCCACAAGGTTATGATACCATGATTGGGGAAAATGGAGTACGACTTTCAGGGGGCCAAAAACAAAGAATTTCTATTGCTAGAGCAATTTTAAAAGCATCGCGAATTATCTTATTAGATGAAGCTACTTCCTCTTTAGACGCGGAGTCTGAAGAAATAGTTCAAAATGCTATAAGTAATTTAATTAAAAATAAAACGACTTTAGTGATTGCTCATAGGCTCTCGACTATTCATAATGCAGATAAAATTTTTGTTATAAATCATGGAAAAATAATTAATTCAGGAAATCATGATTTTTTAATTAATAATTGTGAAGAGTATAAATCGCTTTATCAAAGACAATTGAAATAAAATGATTCTTGCTTACAGGATCTTTACAACTCTTTTGTACCCTTTCTTATTTATATTTGTATATTACAGAAAAATTTTAAATAAAGAGGATCCAATAAGATACAAAGAAAAAATTTTAGTGTCTCACTTTAGGGTGTCAAAAAAAAAGGGGTCTAAATTAATTTGGTTTCATGCTGCGAGTATTGGGGAATTAAAAAGTATAGTTCCAATTATAAACAAAATAAACGTAAACCACAAAAATTTAAGATTTTTGATTACAACAACCACTTTAAGTTCAGGAAATTTCGCTAAGATTGAATTAAAAGAAATTGATAACGCTGAACATAGATATTTTCCTTTAGATGTACCTTTCTTAATTAGAAAATTCCTTTGTCAATGGAAACCTGATAAAATATTTTTAGTAGACTCAGAGATTTGGCCTAATTTAATTTTAGCTGCAAAAAATTTAGATATTCCGATAGCTCTTATCAATGCAAGATTAACATTAAAATCTTTTAAAAGATGGATTGTCTTCAGGGATACTGCAAAATATATTTTTAAGATATTTAGTTTATGCTTATGTTCAAATGCTGAGTCGAAAAATTTCTTAGAAAAATTAGGCAGCAGAAAAGTTTATTATAAGGGAAATATAAAGTTAATTGAAAAAATTGGCAAAAATGATGATTTTAAAAACAATAGAAATTATTTATCTGATAAAAGATTTTGGGTTGCTGCTAGTACTCATAAGAATGAGGAAGAGTTTTGTCTTAAAACTCACATGGAACTCAAAAAAAAATTCAAAGATTTGATTACAGTTATTGCTCCAAGGCACATTGAAAGATCTAAAAAAATTAAATATATATCTGAAAAACTTAAATTAAATACTCAAATACTCAATGAAAATGAAAATATTCAAAAAAATAATGAAATATTAATAGTTAATTATTTTGGTGCTTTAAATAAATATTTCAAGCATGCTAAAAGTGTATTTATTGGAAAATCCTTAGACAAAAGCTTAAAAAATGTAAGCGGTCAAAATCCAATTGAAGCGACAAAACTACAGTGTAAAATTTATCATGGGCCTTATGTTTACAATTTTCAAGATATATATAAAATTTTAGAGGATAATAACATTTCCACGAAGATAGAAACTCCGCTGGAGTTAAGTAAACATTTAACAAAAGATTTAGAGAGCTCGATCAAAATAATAGATAAAGGTAAAAGTTTAATAGATAACTTAGGAGAAAAAACCTTATCAGACACAATGGTGGAAATTAATAATTTTTTAAATGATAAAATTAAATAAACCAAAATTTTGGGATAAAAAAATTGGTTTCATCTCTATTACTTTGTTGCCAATTACTTTAATTTATATTTTTTTAAACTTTTTAAAAAAGAAATTTGTTAAAGTTAAAAAATTTCAAATCCCGGTTATTTGCGTGGGAAATATTTATTTAGGAGGTACTGGTAAAACACCTATATCAATTTTGTTGGCTAAAGAACTTTCTAAATTTGGAAAAAAAATTGTTATTTTAAGAAAATATTATAAAAATCACTTAGACGAATATAACCTTATTAAAAATAACTTCGAATCCTTAATAGTTTCTAAGAATAGATCTGAAGGATTAACAAAGCTAGAGAAATCTAATTTTGATTTAGTTATACTTGATGATGGACTTCAAGATTATAAAATAAGGAAGGACTTAAAAATAGTATGTTTTAGTAGCAATCAATTAGTCGGAAATAACTTGCCTCTACCTTCGGGTCCCTTGAGAGAAAGTTTATCTGCATTGAAAGACGTAAAAATAGTCATAATAAATGGTGACAAGAATGAGAATTTTGAGAGACAAATATTAAATGTAAACGAAAATTTAGAAATATTTTATTCATATTACAAACCAATTAATTTGGAAAAATTTAAGAATAAAAAATTATTTGTGGTTGCAGGTATTGGAAATCCTGAAAATTTTTTTCAACTGTTGGAAAAAAATAATTTAAACATTTTTGAAAAAAAAGTTTATCCTGACCACTATACTTTTTCAAAAAATGAAATAGAGAATATTATCGATAAAGCTAAAAAACAAAATTGCCAAATAATAATGACTGAAAAAGATTACTTTAAAATTAATAAATATAATTTGAAAAATATAAATTATCTCAAAGTATCACTTGAAATTGATAAAAAGGAAAAGCTTATCAGTAAGGTAAATTCCTTATATGACTAAAATAATCATTTATTTTTTACAATCGTTATTAGTCTACTCATTTTTTTTGATCGGACGTATTTTAGGAATAAATATTAGTAGGAAAATATTTTCTAATTTATTTATTTTAATCGGACCATTGTTTAGATCGCAAAAAATTTTAGACAAAAACCTTAACATTTTTTCAAGTAATATTTCATTTACTGACAAAATAAAAATTAGAGATAACATGTGGAAAAATTATGGGAAAACTTTTATTGAGTACGTTTTTTTAGATTACTTTAAGAAAAATAACGCTCATATAATTATAAAAGGAAAAAAAAATTTAGTTCAAATTAATCAAGATAATAAACCTGTAATTTTTATTTCTGGTCATTTTGCTAATTTTGAGCTTATGTCTATGGAAATAACAAAACAAAATATTTCATTAGCAACTATTTACAGGCCTTTAAATAATTTTTTTTTAAATCCATTTATGGAATTTCTTAGGAGGAAATATGTTTGTGCCAATCAAATCAAAAAAGGTGTAAGTGGCGTAAGAGAGGCCATAGAATATTTAAAAAAAAAACACTCTATTGCTCTTATGATTGATCAAAGAGTTAGTGAGGGGGAAAGAGCACTTTTTTTTAATAAAGCTGCTTTAACTACTACCTTACCCGCTCAACTATCTGTAAAATATAATCTTGATATAATACCCGTATATATTGAGAGAATTGAAGATGATAAATTTTTAATTGAGTTCCAGAAAGCAATAAAACCTAAAAAATTTTCAAATAAAATGGAACTAACTCAAAATTTGAATAGTATTTTGGAGAAAATGATTGAAAAAAACCCAGGTCAATGGATTTGGACTCATAATAGGTGGAAATAAAATTATTTCTTTTGTAATTTAAATCTTTCATTAACCTCTAATGGAGAAAAATAAGCCTCTTGAAGATCTACATTCCAGTAATTTAAGTTTTGTAGTTGTATTTCTTTTCCAGATATCGCGCACAAAACATAGTCTCCTTCCTCTATGATTTCGAAATAATTGTGCTTAAAAATAACTTTAGCTTTTTTTTTGTTCATCGATAAATTATACAATATAAATTTAAACATGAATATTGGATTAATTGGTAGCGGCGGAAGAGAACATGCATTATGCAAGAAGATGTTCGAGTCTAAATTAGTAAAAAAAATAATTTGTTTTCCTGGGAACGCAGGTACTTCCGAATTAGCTACTAATATTGATGTTGATATTTTAGATTTTAATAAAATTCTTAAATTAATTAAATTGCACAAAGTTGACTTGGTAATAGTAGGTCCTGAAGAACCTTTGGTAAATGGAATAGTTGACTTTTTAAAAAAAAACAAAGTAAGAGTATTTGGTCCAAATAAATATGCTGCGAAGTTAGAAGGTTCAAAAGCTTTTATGAAAATGATCTGTTCACAAAATAGTATTCCAACAGCTAAGTTCAAAATTTGCAACCAAATCAAACAAGTAAAAAATTTTTTAGAAAAATGTAACTTTCCAATAGTAGTCAAAGCTGATGGGTTAGCTGCAGGTAAAGGTGTTTCAATTTGTAAAAATAAAAAACAAGCGGTTAAAAAATCTTCAGAAATTTTAAAAGGTAAGTTTAAATCTTCAAAAATAGTTATTTTAGAAGAATTTTTAAATGGTGAGGAAGCTAGCTATTTTATAATAGTTGATAATAATAATTTTAAGTTTTTTGGTACAGCTCAAGATCATAAACGTGTTTACGAAAATGATGAAGGTCCTAATACTGGAGGAATGGGAGCATACTCTCCTGCACCTATAATTTCAAAAAAAATAGAAAAAAAAATAATATTAAAAATAATTAAACCAACTCTCACAGCACTAAAGAGAAAGAAAAATCCTTACACTGGATTTTTGTATGTTGGTCTTATGATAATAAAAAATGAACCATATCTAATAGAATATAATATTAGGATGGGTGACCCTGAATGCCAAGTGATATTACCTAGATTAAATACGGATATTACAAAAATTTTTTTAAATTCAGTCTCAAATAAATTGAATAAGACAAGAATAGAGTGGGGGGAAAAAAAGTGTATGACGATTGTTTTATGTGCGAAAGGATATCCTGGTTCATATAAAAAAAATTTGCGAATTAATAATATTAAGAAAGTAAAATTATCAAAGTCAGATTTCATTTATCACGCAGGTACAAAAATTTTGAAAAATGAGTTGAGATCAAATGGTGGTAGGATTTTGAATATATCTTCTATTGGAAATAATTATTTAAAAATAAGAGACAAAATAATTTCAAATATTAAAAAATTAAATTTAAACAATATTTTTTATAGAAAAGATATTGGTTGGAAAGTAATTAATAAAGATGAGAATAATTAGTGGTAATTTAAAAAGCAGATCCTTAAAATATTTAAGAAATTCCAGTACCAGACCTCTCAAAGACAACGTAAGAGAGAGCATTTTTAATGTACTAGAACACTCCAATTTAATTCAAGCTAATATTAAAAAATCTAAAATTCTTGATCTATACTCAGGTATAGGATCATTTGGTATTGAAAGTATTTCAAGAGGTGCAGCAGAAGTTACATTTATTGAAAAAGATGAGAAAGCATCAGATATATTGAAAGAAAATTTAATTAAATTAGGGATAATTAACAAATCTAAAATTTACATTAAAAATATTGAGGATGTTTTAATCAATAATTTTAAAGGGAAATTTCATATATTTTTTTTAGATCCTCCATTTGCAGATTTTAACTTTTTAAGAAATCTAGAAATAATCAAAAAAAAAAAATTTTTTAACAAAGAACATATTGTGATTATTCATAGAGAAGAGAAATGTGAAGATCAGTTTGTAGATATTTTAGAAGTGATTGAGATAAAACAGTACGGTAGATCTAAAATTATATTCGGAGTATTTAACTAAGCAATTGTTTAGTATAAGTCTTTACTTTCTCAACTGCAGGTTGATCGTATGGGTTAATATTCATTAATTTTCCAATAATTATTGTTTCGACAATGAAGTAAGAAAACAATTTGCCCAAAACTTCTTCATTAATTTTATTTATTCTAAATTCCCTAAACGGAATATTTTTTTTTAAAAAAGATTTAATTAAAGCATTTTTTTGAGCATTTTTAATATCGTTTACATTTTTTTTATTTAGAAAACTGTTAATCCTTAAATTCTTATTTATGTTAATTTTAAATTTTGATTTTTTTTCAAAACTAAAGATACTAAAAATTTTATTTTTTGGACCATCTAAATACAATTGCAATAAACTATGATGGTCTTTTGGTGCGGTAGACACCATTGGAAGGATACCCTTATTTTTTTTTCCTAAGCTTTCAGCAACTAATTGTTGACACCAAAACAAAAAGTTTTGCAATTCGGGTACATAATTCAAAAATATTAAGTTATTAAATTTTTTTGCATTTATTAATTTGGCAAGCTTAATCGAGCTATTTTTTAGAAAAATTTTGTTTTTTCCTTTTAGACATTCAAGAGTTTTAGATCTTAATTTGAATATATCTACTCCCATCAGAAATGCAGGGATCAGTCCTACCTCTGACAATACTGAATATCTACCTCCGATAGTATTTTTATGCTCAATATAAAATAAATTTAATTTTTGGGATAATGAAAATAAATAATTATCTTTTTTTTCTGAAATAAAAATAATATTTTTAGCATTTTTTTTTAGTATATTTAATGCAAAGGTATTGGATAAAGTCTCTAAAGTATTTCCAGATTTCGAAACAATAATAAAAAGAATCTCAGATAAATTTTTTTTTTTTAAGTTAGTTAATTTTATTTCGTTGAGATCATTTAAAAAATAAATTTTTTTTTTTATTTTTGATTGAAAAAAATTATATATAGCTTCAGAACCTAATATAGAACCACCCATGCCTACTAAAACAATAGTTTTAAATTTTTTAAACCGAGTTAATTCCTGTATTTTGAAGTTAAATTTTAGATTATTATCTAAAACATTAAGTGTTTTTTTATCATTTTTAATATCTAATTTTATTTCTGAAAATATTCTGTCAAATTTTTTTGATAAGCTTTTAAATGACTTATCTTTAAAATATTTTGATTTGATGTGATTTTTTAAGTACAAATTTTAATAACTCACTTACGGATTTTATTCAAAATTGACTCTTCTATAGAGGAAGACTTATTTTTTGGAATATTATCTGTTTTTGGTACATTTAAAATATTTTTGAATTTTTCATCCTCTTTTTCATTTTTTTTAGATATTGACCCTGGCTTGGGAATTTCTTCGAAGTTTGGTGGTAAAACAAGAGGATTTCTTTTTTTTACTAAAAATTCATCTGTTGTTCTAATTTTTTCATTTCTCATAACTTTAGCAGCATCTTTTAACCCACCGCATGAAACTATTAAAAAAAAAATTATAAATAAAAGATTAATATTTTTCATTTTTCATTATCAACAAAAAAACTTCTCGTAATAAAAATTAATATACCCATAGTTATAAATATATCTGCTAAGTTAAAAGTAAACCAGTGAAAGTTGCCATAATGAAGGTCGATAAAATCTGGTACAGCCTTATACAATATCCTATCATAAAAATTTCCTAATGCGCCTCCTATTATTATCGAATAAATAAGTTTATCTATTTTTTTAGAGACAATAAAGGCATACATTAATATTATTATTACCGATCCAATAGTAAATGAGATTAAATTATATAACAAATTTGAATCTGTACTGAAAATACCAAAGCCTATTCCAGTGTTCCATATCAAGTCTAAATTGATAAAATCGTTCACATAATAAGAGCTTTGATTAAATTTATTAATTATCTCTAACTTTGAAATTCTATCAAAAGAAAAAATAATTATAATAATCGCTGAAAAATAAATGTTTTCTTTTTTCAAGAAATAGCTTTTTATTTCTTTCAAATTAATCAAAAAATTCATATTATATTAAATTGGAACATCTATTGCATTTTTTTTCCAAAATTTTCCAACATCTTGGACATTTTTCTCCATCTGCTTTGCTTACTTCAATTTTTGTTTCTTCGTTTTCTGACAATACTTTTTCTGCTTTAGATGTAATAAAATATTCAGCCAAATCTAGATTTTTTAATAATTCAAATTTATTTTTATTTACCGTCAATTTTATTTGAGCTTCTAAACTAGATCCAATTTCTTTGCTGGATCTTTTTTCTTCTATTGCTACGTTAGCGTCTTGTTTAATTTCAAATAATTTCTTCCATTTTTCACTTAACTTCTTATTTTCCCAATTTTTTGGAACTTGCACAAAAGAATATTCATGAATACTTTTTTCATCTTTACTTATCAAACTAAAAATTTCATCAGTTGTAAATGCAAGAATGGGTGCAAACCATTTAAGTAGGCTTTCTAAAATTATATTTAAAACTACAATACAATTTTTTCTTTTTTTTGAATTTAAGCTATCACAATAAAGAACATCTTTTCTTATATCAAAATAAAAAGATGAAAGATCTAAAGTACAAAAATTAAGTAAATCCTTATATAGCTTATGAAAATTATAATTTTTTAAATTATTTTCAACAGACTTATTAATATCATAAATCTTATGCAAGATATATTGTTCTAATTCATCAAAATCATTTAATTGTAATTTTTCAAAATTTTGTTTTTCAAATTTATCTTTTATATTTCCAAGCATAAATCTAAAAGTATTT
>MDTB01216459.1_pt1 | contig 10684 bp, 12 predicted proteins | sample 811161 | NCBI WGS metagenome assembly MDTB01 (sample SAMN05326650, study PRJNA326480) | marine metagenome | isolation source: seawater | place: Mediterranean Sea | collected 2009 | reverse complement strand
TTTATTGACATAATTAAAACTAAATTGCAAGAAACTAAGATTTAAATATCAAAAATGCATCCAATTTTACAACTAATAATTTCTTGTTTTCTATTTTCTATATTAGCAGCATTAATAAAATTTAATGCAAATTTCATTCATCCGACTGAACAAGCTTTTTTTAGAAATTTATTAAGTTTTTTTTTGCTCTTACCTTTTTTTTTGAGACAAAATCAAATGGTTAATAATAAATCAAATTATAAACTTTTGTTTTTAAGGGGTCTTTTTGGTGGAATAACCATGATTTTAATTTTTACTGCTTACACCTTAATTCCTTTATCACAAGCAATGGCAATAAGTTTCAGTACACCTCTTTTTATGTATTTCGGGAGTATTTATTTTCTAAAAGAAAAAATAGATAAACAAAAAACTATTTACATGCTCTTGGGCTTTATCCTGACCTTAATAATCATTAGACCAGATTTAAATTTACAAATTGGTAGCATTTTTGCCATTATTTCTTCAATAACCCATGCGATTGCAGGGCTACTTGTTAAAAAGTTATCAGAGACAGAAAATGTGGTGACATTAATGTTCAGTTTGGTATTAATGATGACTCCTGTTACATTTTTTCCTTCTTTATATGTTTGGGATACTCCATCAGATTTTATGGTGGTTTTTTTACTTATAATTATTGCAGTAACTGCAACACTTGGAAATTTTTTTTGGACTAAAGCTATTAGCATGACTACAATCACAAATCTAATGCCATTTGACTTTTCAAAACTTATTTTTGCAACATTTCTTGGTATTATATTCTTCAATGAAAAAATTGATTTAATTACAATTTTTTGTGGGTCTGGAATAATAGTTTGTAATTCGTTAATAGGAAAAAAAATCAGTAATGAAAAAGAATAATTTTTTTTTTCAATTGCTAAGTTGTTTTTTGTTTTCCTTACTTGGTCTTCAGATTAAGTTTTCTGCTGATCATAATTCTATTGAGACAATTGTATTTTATAGATCTTTAATTGGGACAATTGTTTTATATTGTTTATTCATTTTTTATAAAAAAAAATTAACTATAATTGCTAATAAAAACATTAAGTTTCATATTTTGAGGTCCTTTTTTGGAGTTTTAGCAATGTACTTTGGCTACAAGGCTCTAACCTTGATACCTCTTTCGTTAGCAAGTACAATTGGTTTTACGAAAGTTTTTTTTGCATCTTTGATGAGTTGGTTAATTCTTAAAGAAAAACTAAAATTAAAAAATTTTTCACTTATCTTATTGGGTTTTTCAGGAGTATATCTTATAAGTCTCCCATCAACTGTTTCTGAAATTGATGGAGTGATTCTTAGCCTTCTTTCTTCAATATTTGTTTCTGGTGGAATAATTGTTGTTACATATTTAACCAAAAAAGAAACAACAATGAATATTCTTATATTTCATTCAGCAATCTCCTCAATTCTTACTTTTTTAATTTTCTTTGATGGAATTTCTTTCGATATTAAAGAGAGTTTTTATTCACTTTTTTTTCTTACGATAACAGCAATTATAGGCCAATATTTTAACATCGAATCGTATAGAGATGAAAAAGCTAGCTCAGTTATTTTAGTAAGTTATACCAGGATCATTTTTTCAACAGCTCTCGGCTTTTTATTTTTTAATGAAAAAGTAAGTTTTACAGTTTTATCAGGTATTTTAATAATAATTGTAACTACTTTTTTTGTTCAAAAACTTCAGTTTAAAAAAAACTAAGGGCAAGGAAAGGGATTTTCATCATGAATCTCATCTATTTGCTTTAATAAATCAGAGGAGAGTTTAATGTTAACACTATTAATATTTTCTTTAAGCTGCTCAAGGTTTGTTGCTCCGATAATATTACTTGTTAAAAAGTCACGTGAATTTACAAAAGCTAGTGCCATTTCCGATGGTGAAAAATTGTTCTTTCGTGCTAAATCATTAAATTTTTCAGAATACATTAAGCCTTTTGGTTTTGTATATCTTGTGAACATGTCACCAAATAAAGTCAATCTGGCTCTATCTGGCTTTGACCCGTTGTCATACTTCCCACTGAGCATACCAAAACCTAGAGGTGAGTAAGCAAGAAGTCCACATTTTTCACGAATCGAAACTTCTGCTAGCCCAACCTCATAACTCCTGTTAAGAAGAGAATAGGGGTTTTGTACTGACATAACTCTGGGTAAATCAAATTGTTCTGCTAATGATAAAAATTTCATTAAACCCCAGGGTGTTTCATTAGAAAGACCAATATACCTAATTTTTCCTTCTTTCACTAAGTCTGCAAGAACTTCTAATTGAATTTTTATGTCTATGGAATCGTCTTCCTCATGGTGATTATAAGTTAGTTGACCGAAAAAATTTGCTTTTCTATCAGGCCAATGTAATTGATAAAGATCTATGTAGTCTGTTTTTAACCTCTTTAAACTTCCATCAAGAGCGGTTGTTATTTGTTCTTTATTTAGCCTAGTTTCCTTGTTTCTAAACCACTTCATTCCAGAGCGACCAGTTACTTTTGACGCTAAAATCACCTTATCTCTGCATTTACGTGAATGAAACCAATTTCCAATAATAGATTCTGTAGAACCCCATGTTTCTTTTCTAGGAGGAACTGAGTACAATTCTGCTGTGTCAAAAAAGTTCACCCCTTGGTCAAGGGCATAATCCATTTGCTCAAAACCATCGTTTTCTGTGTTTTGCTCACCCCATGTCATTGTTCCCAAACAAATTAGACTAACATCTATGTCGGTATTCCCTAGTTTTCTAAATTCCATTTAACTTAACAATTTCCTTGATTTTATAAAAATGTAACATATTTTTACTATTAACAATTAATAGTATATTATATACATAAATAAACCATTTTAAATAGGAGTGTGCAATGGCTTATGACTTCGAGAAAAATGTTAGATCTAGAGTTGATTCTGCAGAAATAGATCTCGGCTTAAAAGCATATATGAATAAAGTTTATTCTTTTATGGCCTTTGGTCTGGCATTAACAGGTGCGTTAGCACATTTAACTGCTAGCTTAGCTTTCGACTTCTCAACTAATACTATGACTTCTTTTGGTGCCGCTATTTATGCTTCACCATTAGCGTTTATTATTATGCTATCCCCTTTAGCTTTTATAATAGCCTTAAACTTTGGGGTAGCAAAAATGAAAGAAAGTACCGTACAGATACTATTCTGGGCATTTGCCGCTGTAATGGGGTTATCACTTTCGTCAATTTTCATTCAATATACAGGTGAATCTGTTGCAAGGGTTTTCTTTATATCAGCAGGTGCTTTTGGTGCTTTAAGCTTATATGGATATACTACAAAAAAAGATCTTTCCGGCTGGGGTTCTTTCTTGTTCATTGGTTTAATTGGAATACTACTAGCTTCAATAGTCAATATTTTCTTACAGAGCACAGGAATGCAATTTGCAATTTCAGCAATTGGCGTTCTTGTTTTTGCAGGTTTAACAGCCTATGATACTCAAAGAATCAAAGCAATGTATTATGATGGCTCCGGTCAAGAAGGAAAGAAAGCCATTATGGGCGCTTTAACCTTATATTTAGATTTTATTAATCTTTTTATAATGCTTATCCAATTATTTGGACAAAGAAGATAGTAAGTAATATTATTAGTCGGTAGAATTAATTTTTCTACCGACTAAAACTTTTAAAATCTTGAAAAACCTCAAACTCCTTTTTTCTTTTCTCGTACTATTCTTACCATCAATAACACTATCAGAGTCAACTCCTGAAAAAATTCATTTTAATGTTTATAGGAATGACTCATTAATAGGGTATCATAATTTAGATTTCTATCAGACAAATAGTTTAGTAGAGTCAAAAATTCAAATTAAATTTGAAGTTACTTTTCTTGGTTTTGTTGTATATGAGTATCTCCACAAAAATAATGAAAAATGGATGGATAACACACTAGTGTTTATGGAAGCCAGTACCGATAAAAATGGTGACTTGTTGGACTGCAAAGTTAATAAAAAAGAAAACAATTTTAAAATTTTAGGGACTAACGGCGATTTAATGCTTGATAAAAAAATCACACCCACAACATACTGGAAATTTGACCAATTAATTACTGGAGAGAAAAATAAAGTTTTGAACTCTCAAGATTGTAGTTACATAAATTTTGAAATTAAATATCTCGGAGATGAAATGATTTATGATAACTCACTTAAAGCTTCACGTTATAAATTATTAGGTAAAGAGTTTACTGGTGATGATGTTAATATTGACATATGGTATAAAGATAAAAAATGGGTGAAAATGATTTTTCTAAAAGATGGGAGTACGATTGAATATTTTTTAAAGGAATATGACTCTAAAAAAGAATAAAGTTGCATGGATTACTGGTGGGGGCACTGGTATTGGAAAAGAACTTGCCTTAATTCTTGCTAAACAAGAATATGACGTCATTATAAGCGGAAGAAGAAAAGAGAAATTAACAGAAACAGCAAATTTAAATAAGAAAAGAATTCATCCTATTTCTTTGAATGTCAATAACTCAAATCAGTGTCTGAAAGTTTCAGAGTCCATTTACAAAAAATTTAAAGAAATTGATTTACTTATTCTCAATGCTGCAATTTATAGTCCAGGATCAATTACAAAAATTTCTACAGCAGAGGCCAAAAAAGTTATAGATATAAATCTTTTGGGTGCAATCAATTGTCTTTCGCCTGTAGCCAAAGTAATGCAAAGAAATAAAAAAGGTCACATTGTTTTTGTATCTTCCCCAGCAGGTTATCAAGGGTTACCTGGTGGAGGATTTTATGGTGTATCAAAATCAGCCCTAACTTTTTTAGCTGAAACTTTAAACATTGAGTTTCATAAAAGTAAAATCAAAGTACAGGTCGTAAACCCAGGTTTTGTAAAAACACCAATGACAGATCAAAATCCTTTTTTTATGCCCTTTTTAATGACACCGCAAGATGCTGCAAAAAAAATTTACGAAAAACTAGAAAGTAAAGAATTTGAGATTTATTTTCCAAAAAAACTTATTATTCCCATGAAATTATTAAGGTTATTACCCTACAGAATTTATTTTTTTTTGATTAAAAAATTAATAAAGCTTCCCTAATGAAACAAGCTTTAGACAAATATCTTAGTCACTTTGAAAGACTTCAGGACAATAAAATAGATGACCTTTTATCTACAGTTTCTGAGAACTTCATATTTGAAGACCCATTTCAAAAAATAAAAGGTAAGAATCAATTTAAAGCTTTACTTAAAAAAATGTTTAAAATGCTAAAGGAGCCAAAATTTAAAATCATAATGGTTTATGAACATAAGCTTGTAAATGTTGTTAGGTGGAACTTTAGTTGTGAGTTTTTAAAAAAAAAAATCACATTTTCAGGTATGAGTGAAATTTATATTAGAGGAAAATTAGTAACAAAACATGTCGACTATTGGGACTCTGGTAGAAATTTTTATTCTCACCTTCCTATAATAGGATCAATTTTCAGAAGAATTCACAAATAGTTAATTGATTTTTAAAAATGTTATGGATACCACTCCAATGTTAAGACCCCACTTCTTTACTTCTGCCCTATTCATAAGAATATTTCTGTCTTGTAAAAACATCCAATCATCAAAATCAACCAAAATAGTACCATCACCGACTTTTAAATTTAGCTTATATTTCCAGTTTAAAGCATTACCTTCAGATATTCCTTTGGCTTCTCCAACAACATCTGAAGCAGTTCCAGTGTATTGTTTATTTCCTAAGATCTTAATGGTCCAAACTCTTGAATCTTGTTCTCCATCATCATAAAGGAATTTTTCATCTAGGGTGAGCGTATCAGATTCTAATGTACCAGTGATATCAACTTTAAATGTTCTCTTTAAATTACCAAATCTATCATGAAACATTCCCCAGGCTTCTGTCTTACCCTCAAAATAATCCTCTAAAGAAAATATTGGCTGACTACCCTTGAACTTTTCTATATTCATTTGACTACTACACGAACTAATTAAAAAAATAAAAATAGTAAAAAAAAGTTTCATCATTATTAAATTTATTTAAATAATATCAACCATATATTTTTTTTTGAATTTTTTGAAGTTCATTTTCTTTTAATTTAAAGTTCATTAGTAAATAAGCAGCTAGAAGCTTGAGTAAAATTGGTGCTAAAGCATAAGAAATTATTATAAAAAGTCTAACGTTTGCATTAATTTCTCCCTCTGTTTGGAAGTCTAATACTCCCATAATCCCAAATACAAAAATACTTACTAAAGCAAAAGCAAATTTATTTAAAAAGGTAATAATTGAAAAAAATACACCGGATATGTCCTCACCAAACTTGCCGCGATGCAAATCAGTTATATCAGCCAGAATAGAAGGTGGAATTATTAAATCAGCACCCAGACAAAATCCAGTTATACAAGAAATTATAATAAAGAATAGAAAGTTACCATTTTCCAAAAAAAATATTAAAAGAAAAAAAAATGCCGACAAAAATAGAGAAAGACACCATACTTCTTTTTTTCCATACTTTTTACTGATAATCGTCCAAAAAGGAACACCAATAATTGCAAACAAAAAGTAAAAAAACAAAGTTGTTTGTCTGTTTGAATCATCACCACCTAGAACATAAGTAATAAAGAAGGCAAATAACACCATCGGAAATACATTTGCTAAATTATTTACAACTAATACAAAAAATATTCTGGAAAAATGTATATTTTTTTTAAGGTTTTGAATAATTTTTTTGAATTTAATTTTTTTTTTATTTATCTTTCTATTTTCCGGAATCAAATTACAAAATAAAACTAATCCCAGTAAACCAAATAGTAAGGAAATAAATACAATATTTTCTAGTAACTTTTCGTTACTAATACTAAAAAACATTGGGATACCAAGAGAACAAAAAAGTCCAAGTAGAATAAAAAATTCCCGAATTGCACTAATTTTTGTTCTTAAAAAATAGTTTTTTTCCAGATCATACCCAATCGACAAATAGGGAATTTGAAATAACGTCCAACCAAGATATAAAATAGACAACCAAATTAAGAGTAAAATTTCTTGATCTATATTTTCTGTCAAAAAAAGTTGTGTAAGAGCTACGCCAGATAAAATTCCACCTAATATTAAATAAATCTTTCTAGAAAAAAAATTTTTGTCATTCAACCACCCTACAAGTGGATCTGTGGTTATATCGATGAGCTTTGATAAAAAAATAAATATTCCAATTACTGAAATTTCAAAACCATGAACCTCTGCAAAAAAAGCAGGGAGCATAATCATTACAGGAAAGGTTGGAATTGAAAATGCAAACGCCGGGAATGCATAGATTATGTTTCTAAAAGAAATAAATTTCAATCTAGGCTTTCTTAATTAAAAATTGACCAACATTAATATTTCCGGATTTAAAACCTCCTTCACAATATCCCAAGTAATAGTTCCATAACCTTTTAAAACTCTCACTGAAACCAAGGTTTTTTATACAGCCCCATGAATTTTCAAATGACTCTGACCATATTCTTATTGTTTTGGCGTAGTCATTTCCAAACATTTTTTTATCTTTAATGTGAAGGCCTCGAGAAGTTATTACCTTATTCATTTCTTCCACTGAGGGAAGCATACCCCCAGGGAATATGTAGGTTTGAATAAAATCTGGAAACTTTTTATATTTTTGAAAAAATTTATCGTCAATTGTAATTGTCTGTAGTCCAATTGATCCATCAGTCTTAAGATTTTTCTTTAAAACATCAAAGTATTTTGACCAGTATTTTTCGCCAACTGCCTCAAACATTTCTATAGAGACAATTTTATCGTACTTACCAGTAATATTTCTATAATCTAGAAGTTTTACATTAACTTTATCTGTAAGCTTATCTTCAAATATCTTTTGTTTTGCTTTGTCATATTGCTTTTTTGAAATTGTTATTGCTGTGACATTTGCTGAGTAATTTTTTGCTAGGAAAGAAGAAAAACCTCCCCAACCACATCCTATTTCAAGTATTTTGTCGTTTTCTTTTACACCTGTAATATCCGCAAGATTTTTATATTTATTAATTTGACCTTTGTATAGATTATCTTTTGGATTAGTAAATATAGCTGATGAATACGTCATTGATTCGTCTAACCACTTTTCGTAGAACGAATTACCGAGATCATAATGAAAAGATATGTTTTTTTTTGATCCAGATTGACTGTTTTTTTTTAAATGATGCTTAAGCCTTAAATACAAAATGGTAAACCATTTTCCTCTAACATATTTTGAAAACTCATGAAAATTTCTTGCACCCCATTCAAGAAAGTCAGTAAGATTAGATGTTTCCCAATTGCCTTCAATATAACTTTCAGCCCAACCAAGGTCGCCTCTTAAAAAAAAATCGTTAATACATTTATCTTTTAAAATTTTTATTTCTGCATCAGGTCCCGGAAGCTCTCCTTTAAAAAAGAATATAGACTTTTTGTCCTTATAAACACTTATTGAGCCAAATTTACTCTGTGCTAAGACTTTTAAAAATAAATTTAACTTACTTTGAGTATGAAAAAACATTTTATATCAGCCCTATGAAAAAAAATTTTTTGGTTTTTTTGGTTTTTTTATATATGTTGCACCCTTTATAAAAAGTTTCAAGGCCTCAAAGTGTATTCCAATTGTGACCTTCAAATTTTGAAAAATATTTCTAAAAAATGATATTAAAAGACTTCTATCATTCATTTTCAACGATCTTCCCTTAAATGATGCTTCAAAAATTTTTTTATTATTAATATTATAAACTATAAATAAACTTACAAAATTACTGTTAATACTAAAAGTTATAACATAATGGCCATTTATATTAAAAAAAGGAGAAACGTGAAATCTTTTTTTTATAATATTTTGTTTATTTATTGCGCAATAATAAGAGTGTCTCTCGTTAAAGGTATTACTAACCTCGTAAATTATCCCAATTGGTTTACCTTTATCATCAAAACCTACAAAAACTGTTATTGGATTAAACACATAACCTAAAATTCTAGGCAAACAAAACGACTTTATATCATAAATATTTTTTTTCCCTTTTTGTGAGAATTTTTTTTTTAATTCTTGATATATGTTATTTAATTTTTTACCAACCTCTCCATGATCTTTGTCGTAAAATGAAAACAAATTAAATCTGTTTTTTTTAAAAAATTTATAATTATTTTTAAAATTTAATGAAAACCAAAAATAACAAAATTGATAACTAAAACTATGAGTAAAAGGTTTATACCTTGTATGTGAAACGATTCCTTCAAATAAGGTATCAGAAACGTTGTTAATTTTTTTCATTGTGTATTTTTAATATATTTTTTACAACATGTAACGCGGAAGTAATTCCATCCTCGTGAAAACCATAACCTAAATATGCTCCACAAAACCAAATATTTTTAGTACCTTGTATTTTTGTTATTTTTTTTTGATTTTCAAATGTATTAAAATCAAACAATGGATGATCATAGTAAATTTTCTTAAATATTTTTTCTTTAGAAGGTAAAATAGACGGATTGAGTGAAACAAATATATTTAAATTAGTATTCAGTTTTTGAAGCTTATTCATCCAATATGTTACGTTTACCCCGCTCATCTTAGTTTTATCTTCTATATAATTCCAGCTTGACCATGCTTTTTTTGATTCTGGCATTAACTTGTGATCAGAATGAACATAAACTTTGTTATGAGTATATCTTATATTTTCAAATATCTTTTTTTCTTCCTGTCTTAAATTTATTATATTTTTTACCTGATCTGAATGAACTGCAATAATTAGATGATCATATTGCTTTTTTTTTCCCATCACATCGAGAAAAATTTTATTTTGTTTACTGTATAAAAATTTAACAGAGCAATTTTTGTAGGATGAAATATTTTTTGACTTGAGAATTTTTTCAACATAATTTTTACTTCCGCCCAAAACAGTTCTCCATTTTGGACGATTAAAAATTTTAAGAAGCCCATGATTTAAAAAAAACATTACAAACTTCTCAAAAGGATATTTTTTTACTTCATTAATTTCCGAGGACCAGATGCTCGCTGCCATTGGATAAAGATGTTTGTATTTGTAAAAATCAGAATAATTTTTTAAATCCAAATATTCCTGAATTGTATAATCTTGATATTTTTTAATATGCTTCTTAGCCAACAAATTAAAAGAAACAATCTCACATAACATTCTCCAAAAATTAACATTTAATAAATTTTTTCTTTGAGAAAATAATGATGATAAGTTAGTTCCTGAATATTCAATATTGTCAATTTTATTTGAAACAGCAAAAGACATATCACTTTCATAAGATTTAACATTTAGCTCGTTGAAAAGATTACATAAATTTGGATAATTAATTTGATTGAATACTATAAAACCAGAATCAACATTAATGGTTTCTCTGCCGCATTTGATTATTTGTGTGTGGGTATGTCCACCAAAATAGGAGTTTTTTTCAAATAGATCTACTTTAAAATTCTTAGATAAATAATACGCACACGATAGACCAGATATACCACTACCAATCACCGCAATCTTAAAATTCCTCATTAAATTATATTATGAAAAAAAAATTGAAATTAAATTAAAAAAATCAATATATTGTTTGACAACAATCACCAATAACTATATATTGTTATAGGGCTAGTATGATAATAACAAAATTTTGTGCAATAACATTCTCATCAATATTTTTGTTGTTACTAGTCTCAAGTCTATTTTA
>MDTB01167458.1_pt1 | contig 10684 bp, 10 predicted proteins | sample 811161 | NCBI WGS metagenome assembly MDTB01 (sample SAMN05326650, study PRJNA326480) | marine metagenome | isolation source: seawater | place: Mediterranean Sea | collected 2009 | reverse complement strand
GAGATCTCACTTTTTGACTTGATAAAACTAACTCAGACATTTCACCAAAAATTGTCTTAACAATAAATGTTGGAATATTTGGAAACATAATTTTTGAATTATTATTAAGTGCAATTATTCTTAATAAATCTTTTTGAATTACCGGATTAGGTGAGACTAAGTTTATAATACCCTTCTCATTATTTTCAATAGATCTTAAAAAAATTATTGAGACATCATCTATATGAATCCATGACTGCCACTGGTTACCAGTTCCAAGAGGGGATAATAAGAATAGCTTGGAAAGGTTTTTTGAAATCTTAAAAAGCCCTCCATAATTTGAGAGTACTAAGCCTACTCTTAAAATAGAAAATGAAATTTCTGGAAGTATTTTTTCATAATCTTTAACTTTTGACTCCCATTTAATTACTACTTGGTTAATAAATGAACTTGGAATATCAACTCCATTTTCTTCATTTGAAACTACAGAAAGTGAATCTCTATATGCAGCAATTCCAGAGGCAGATACAAAAGACTTAATCTTGATATTTCTTTCTTTTATTTGACTAAGTATAAACGAGGTGGATTCTATTCTACTTTCTAGAATTTTAGATTTGTTTTTATTTGTCCAATAACAGAAAACATTATACCCAGATAGATTAATTACTGAGTCAACACCATTAAAGCATTTATCATCAATTATTTTAAGGCTTGGATTCCAGTAATAATAATTTATATCATTTTTATTAGAGGTGAGCTTTTTATTTCTTGTCAGAATATTTACCTGGTAGTTTTTTGATAGGGCAAGTTTAGTTATATTTTTACCTAAGGTACCTGAACCTCCTGTTATTAGTAGCTTCATATTATTTTTTTATTTATCTTTCGCATTATATGGAAATCAAAAGATCAAACAGCACAAAAATAAATGATGTTAACTTCAATTCTATCAAATTTGGAGAAATTTTTACTGATCATATGTTTGAGTGCAACTTTAAAAATGGTCAATGGGAATCTCCAATAATAAAACCATATGAATCACTAATCCTTGATCCGTCAACTCATGTTTTTCACTATGGACAAGCTATTTTTGAGGGCATGAAGGGATACAAAGATAAAGCTGATCAACTTTGGCTTTTTAGACCCGAAGAAAATTACAATAGATTAGAAAAATCATGTATTAGAATGAATATTCCAGTACTTCCAAAAAAATATTTTTTTGACGGGTTAAATAATATAATGAAAATTGAAAAAGATTGGGTGTCTAATGAGCAGGGTTCATCACTTTACATCAGGCCTTTTATTTTTTCTTCATCTGAAATGTTAGCTGCTAGTCCATCTCTTAACTATAAATTTCTAATAATTTGCTCTCCTGGTGCTTCATATTATTCAAAATCTTTAAGTGTTTATATCGAGGATAAATTTAGCAGAGCTGCACCTGGTGGAGCTGGATATGCGAAAGCTGCAGGAAATTATGGAGCTGCGTTTTACCCTACAACTTTAGCCATGGCTAAAGGATTTGACCAAGTTGTCTGGACAGACTCAACTAATCATCAAAAAATTGAAGAAGTGGGTACTATGAGTATTGCATTTAGAATAAATGATAAGCTTGTTACTCCTTTGACAAGCGATACTATTTTAGATGGAGTCTCAAGGAAAACAGTAATCCAAGTTGCCAAAGATATTGGTATTGATGTTGAAGAGAGAGATATAACTGTACAAGAATTAATTAAAGAGTACAATAAAGGTTCTTTAAAGGAGATATTTGGCTGCGGGACTGCCGCAGTAATTGCTAAAATTTCATCATTTGGATATAAAGAGGATAAATTTGAAATTGAAGATGCATCTGACAGTTATGCAGATAAGATTAAAGAATCTATAGTAAACATCCAACAAAATTTAGCTGATGATCCGCACGGTTGGAGATACAAGGTTGAGGAATAATTTAACTATCTAATATATCTTTGATATTTGGCTTAAAATAATTTGGACCTTTTAAAATTTTTCCATCTTCACGTATAACAGGTGTTCCATCAGTGCTTAGCTTACTCATATTACTTTTTTGGATTTCGTTAAATACCTCAACAATTTTATCTTGAAGACCATGAGCCAGAATTGTACCACATAGAATATATAATTTATCCCCTAATGCATCTGCTATCTCAACAAGGTCCTTTCTCCTAGCAGCCTCTAAATATTCATTATTTTCCTCTTGCATAAGTCTATATCTTAATTCAATAATTGAATCATCAAGATTAGCTTCATGAGTTTCAGAATATTCTATGTTAAAAGCTTTATTAAATTCCTTAACAGCATTAATGGCATTAGTAATCATAATTATTAAATTTACATTATAAAGATTTTAAATTTAGTTAATGTTTACTAAAGGACAGCTTATTTTCGCTATAATATTTGTAATTCTTTTTTCAATAATCATCAGCTACTCATATATAAAAGATTCAAACATAAATAAAGTATATTATAAGAACTCATACGTGATCCTAATAATATTTATAGTCTTTATATCGATCATTGCTGCATATAGTAATTTATTTAGATAATGAGAGATTTCCTTTTAGTTTTTATTGGTGGTGGTTTAGGCTCTTTATTACGATTTATTTTCAACAGACTTATTCCTGATGGATCTTTTCCATATTCGACACTAACTGTTAATATGGTTGGAAGTTTTCTAATTGGAATAATAATAGGTTATCTAATTAGTAATAATTTGTTAAAGTCAGACTATTATTACTTCTTAATAATTGGTATTTGTGGAGGGCTTACTACATTTTCTGCTTTTTCTCTTGAGAACCTTAATTTATTAAGATCTAATGATCTACTAAATTCAATTTTATATATTTTAACTAGTGTATTTTTTTGTATTGTTTTGGCTTATGCTGGATTTACTTTAATAAACAAAATTTTAAATTAAAATGAAAAAACTTATCACAATTCTCATTTGCTTATTATTTTTTACTCATTTTTATGCACAGGAAAAAAAATTTTCTGATGGTCCTTTTGATCAACTTATAATAAGAGGGGCAACACTTATAAATGGAAATGGTAGTCCACCATTGGGTCCTGTTGATATAGTAATTGAAAAAAATATAATCAAATCAATTAAGAATGTTGGATATCCCGGAGTTGATATTATTGAAAGCAGAAGACCTAAATTAAGTCAAAAAGGAAGGGAAATAAATGCCGAAGGTATGTATGTACTTCCAGGTTTTATTGATATGCATGGACACATTGGCGGGACTTCTCAGGGTGCTGAGCATGATTATGTTTTTAAATTATGGCTAGGTCATGGAATAACAACTGTTAGAGAACCAGGTGGTCGAGGAATTGATTATAGTATTGATTTAAAGAAAAAAAGTAATAATAATGAGATAGTCGCTCCTAGATTAATTATTTATTCAAGATTTGGATCTGGATATGACAAAGAAATAACCTCTCCCGAAATTGCAAGAGAATGGGTAAGGTATAATGCTAAAAAAGGAGCTGATGGAATAAAGTTTTTTGGAGCTGACCCAAGTATAATGAAGGCGGCCCTTGAAGAAAACAATAAATTAGGGCTTGGATCTGCAATGCATCATGCTCAACTAAATGTTGCAAGATGGAATGTTTTAAATTCTGCCAGAGCTGGTTTAACATCTATGGAACATTGGTATGGTTTGCCTGAAGCACTTTTTGATGATAAAACTATACAGAACTATCCACCTTATTATAATTACTCAAATGAACAGCATAGATTTGAAGAGGCAGGTAAACTTTGGCAACAGGCTGCAAAACCATACTCAGATCATTGGTCAAATGTAATGAATGAACTAATAGGACTTGATTTCACATTAGATCCAACTTTTAATATTTATGAGGCAAGTAGAGATCTCCATAGAGCAAGAAGAGCAGAGTGGCATGAAGAATACACTCTACCCAGTTTATGGGAATTTTATCAACCTAGTAGAATCTCTCATGGATCATATTGGCATTTTTGGGGTACTGAACAAGAAGTAGTATGGAAGCAAAACTATAATCTATGGATGACTTTTGTTAATGAATATAAAAATAGAGGTGGTAGAGTGACTACAGGGTCAGACTCAGGATTTATTTTTCAATTATATGGTTTTGCATACATACGAGAGCTTGAATTACTCAGAGAAGCTGGGTTTCATCCAATCGAAGTTATAAGAGCTGCAACACTTAATGGAGCTGAAGCACTAGGTATGGATGATCAAATTGGATCAATTGAAATAGGTAAAAAGGCTGATTTATTAATTATTGAGGAGAATCCACTTGAGAATCTTAAGGTTCTATATGGTACTGGTGCAATAAAGCTTAATGAAAAAAATGAACCAGTTCGTGTTGGAGGAGTAAAATATACTATAAAAAGATGGAATAGTATTTGATTCAAAACTCTTACTAAAAGATGTGAAGGAAATGGTAAGAATAAGTAAAGATGATATAAAATATGAAATATATCAACCAGGTAATAAGAAAGATTTTATGAAATCAAGCAATATAACTAAAGACTAAATTGATCTTTCTAAAAAGTCTGACATCCTCTTATTAAAAATCTCAGGCTTATCAATATTTACTACATGTCCACAGTTTTGGATAACATATAGCTCTGACTTATTATGAACCTTAACAAGATTTTTAACTGATGGTAAAAACATATAATCTTGATTACCCATAATATAGTATGTTGGAATTTTAATTTCAATTTGTCTAAAAAATTTAAGTAGTGGAACCAATTCAGTAGTTAACTGAAACCACTTCTTGAATTCTTTTTGATATAATTTTTTTGCTTCATTAACAAATAAAGATCTTGATTCTTTATGATTTTTATTTGGCATGATTATAAATGCAAGTAACCTGTAAATCCACATATATGGTAGAACTGACTTAGTTGAATTACCAAGGAACATCAAGATCTTAGATCTTAGATTCAGCTTCATTATGGCACCTCCCATAATTAAAGTCTTTACTCTTTCAGGATATTTTTCAGCAAAGTTTCTTATAAGAATGGTACCCAATGATATCCCCACAAAATGAGTTTTATTAATTTTTTCTGCATCAATTACCTCAAGGATATCATTAGTAATTGAATTGAATGTGTATTTTTTTTTGAAAGGATTAATTGGAATTGATTTGGATTTTCCATGACCTCTTAAGTCTAGTAACAAAAGATTATATTTTTTTGAAAAATATTTTATCTGTTTATACCAAATTGTTGAACTTCCACCAGCTCCGTGAACAAATGTAATCCACTCTGCATTTTTATTTTTTGATATGAATTTAGTATAGTGAATCATTAAATATTTTTTAAATACTTTTCCATCTCCTTCTGAATTTTCATTGCCTCGTTTTGAGCCATTTGAGCAAAGTCTGAATTATTTGAAGCATAAATTATTGATCTAGATGAATTAACAATTAATTTTAAATCTTTATCTAAACCATACTTACAGATTTCTTCAAGATTCCCTCCTTGAGCTCCAATACCAGGAACTAACAGAAATGAATTTGGAACAATAGTTCTAATTTTGCCAATTTCTTCAGTATTTTTTGCACCAACAACATACATTATTTTTTCGCTATTTCTCCACTTTCTTGAGGTTTTAATTACCTTTTCGAATAATTTAATAGAATTATCAATTTTCAACTCTTGAAAATCCTCAGAACCTTTATTTGAGGTTAAGGCTAAAAGAAATACATACTTATCTTCAAATGATAAAAAAGGTTCAACTGAATCAGAACCCATGAAGGGTGAAACAGTAATTGAGTCAAAATCTAAATCCTTTAAGAAAGCATTTGCATACATTTTTGACGTATTACCAATATCTCCTCTTTTTGCATCTGCAATAGTAAAAATTTCAGGATAACTACTCTTTAAGTATTTAGAGATCTTTTCAAGAGATTCATAGCCCCTAACTCCGTGGGCTTCAAAAAAAGCAATGTTAGGTTTGTATGCAATAACATACTTATTTGTAGAGTCTATAATTTGTTTTGCAAATTCAAAAATTGGATCATCATAATTTAATAATGATTTTGGTATTTTATTAATATCAACGTCAAGACCCACACATAAAAAGGACTTTTTTTTAATTATTTGACTTTGAATTTTATTTTTTAACATTATACCTCACCTGCTTCTTTTAATTTTTCAGTATTTATGAAGAGTTGAATTTCATCAATTAATTTTGAAACATCCCCATCTAGAATCTTTGGAAGATCATATAGTGTTAATCCTATTCTATGGTCAGTAACTCTACCCTGGGGATAGTTGTAAGTTCTAATTTTTGCTGACCTATCACCAGATTTTACAAGTTCATTTCTTTTTTGAGAGTCAGACTCCATTCTTTTATTTAATTCAATCTCATACAGTCTAGATCTAAGAACTTTCATTGCTTTTTCTTTATTCTTATGTTGAGATTTTTGATCTTGACATTGTGCCACAACTCCTGTTGGCTCATGAGTTAATCTTACAGCTGAATATGTAGTGTTAACAGATTGACCTCCTGGACCTGATGAACAGAAATAATCAACTCTAACTTCGTTCATATTAATCTCAACATCAAATTCTTCAGCCTCAGGGAGAACCATAACAGTTGCAGCTGAGGTATGAACTCTTCCTTGAGTCTCTGTTTGAGGAACTCTTTGGACCCTGTGAACACCAGATTCATATTTTAGAACACCATATACATCTTCTCCAGCAATTTCAAAAATAACCTCCTTAAATCCTCCTGCTGTTCCTTCACTAGTATCAACAACACTGATTTTCCATTTTTTATCCTGAGCAAATTTAGAATACATTCTAAACAAATCACCTGCAAAAATACTAGCTTCATCGCCACCAGTTCCTGCTCTGATTTCCACAACAACATTTTTAGAATCGTCTGGATCTTTTGGTATAAGCAAGATCTTAATTTCATCTTCAAGGTTATTAATTGATTCCTTTGAAATTTCAAGCTGTTCCTTAGCCATCTCAATCATGTCTTTATCTTCGGAGGAACTAATATATTCTTCTGCCTCCTTTTTTTGATCAATTGCATCTTTATAAAGCCTACCTTTGTCAACTAACTTGGCTAATTCTTTTAGTTCTTTATTTAATTCAATATATTTTTTTTGATCTGCGATAATCTCTGGATTACCAATCATTTGATATATTTCATCATATCTTTTTTCAACGATATCTATTTTTTCTATAAGCATTATAAAGTTTTAATATTCAAAATTACCTAATTCTGATTGAATAGATAGCTTCTTTTTTTCTGATTGAAGTACTTCACCTATAATCTTTGCATCAATTCCCACAGTCTTTGATATTTCAATTATATCTGATGCATAATTAGGATGTGTATATATTTCCATCCTGTGCCCCATATTGAAAACTTTATACATCTCCTTAGGTTCAGTATTAGACTCATTCATAATAAGCTTAAATATTGGTGGAGTTTCAAATAAATTATTTTTCATAATATGAAGGTTATCAACAAAGTGAAGTATCTTAGTTTGACCTCCACCTGTGCAGTGAATTATCCCATTAATTTTTTCTCTACCTACTTTTTCAAAGATTTTTTTTAGAAGAGGTGCGTAAGATCTAGTTGGAGATAAAAGCATTTTACCAATATCATAATTTTCTATTTTATCAGTTAACTTTTTTGATCCACAATAAGTCAAATCATCTGGAACTTCGTGATCATACGATTCAGGATATAAGGTTTTAATATAACTAGAAAGAACATCATGTCTGGCTGATGTTAAACCGTTACTACCTATACCAGAGTTATAATCTGAATCATATAATGAATTTCCTGATGAGGATAAACCGATAATTATATCACCTACTTTAATATTTGAGTTATCAATTATATCATCTTTTCTTATTCTTGCAGTTAAACAAGAATCAACAATAATAGTTCTTACAAGATCTCCTACGTCTGCTGTTTCTCCCCCGCCACTGTATATATTTATACCAAGACTTCTATAATAAGATAAGATCTCGTCAGTGCCAGAAATAATTTTGGAGATAACTTCCCCAGGAATTTTATTTTTATTTCTTCCAATCGTAGAGGAAAAAACAATATTATCAATTGCACCTACACAAGCAACATCATCTAAATTCATAACAATTGAATCCTGAGCAATTCCTTTCCATACAGACAAGTCAGATGTTTCTTTCCAATATATATATGCCAAGGATGACTTTGTTCCAGCTCCGTCTGAATGTATAATTAGTGCATGTTCATCTGAGTTTGAAATATAATCAGGAAGTATTTTGCAGAAAGCTTTTGGAAATAGACCTTTATCTTGATTTTTTATTGCATTATGTACATCTTCTTTATCAGACGATACCCCTCTTAATTTATATCTATTGGCCATTTCTCATAGCAAAGTTATCAAAAAAAAATCTTAATAAGTTTTTAATAAAAATCATTGTTCTTTAACAACATCATTTTCAATTTAATCTAATTTAGAATTTGAAAATTGATCTTTAATTTAACTGAAAAATTTTCAACGTTTTTTGTAATTATATGCAATATTGACAATTTTTTTATTTATAAATATTAGATTGATAAAAGTTAATTAAAATCACTTTTTTTAAATATTAAGATTTCAAAAAAAATCTAAATTGAAGATTAAATTATAAATTATGAGCAAATTTAAACTAGAATATATATGGCTTGATGGTTACAAACCAACTCAAAGCCTAAGAAGCAAAACAAAAATAGTATCTGACTTTGATGGAAAATTATCAAGTTGCCCAATGTGGTCTTTTGATGGCTCCTCTACTCTCCAAGCTCCAGGAGGTTCTTCAGATTGTTTACTTAAACCAGTTGCAATATATCCAGATCCTGAAAGAAAGAATGGGTTCTTGGTTATGACTGAAGTTTTAAATGCAGATGGAACTGCACACGAGTCCAATGGAAGATCAACAATCGATGATAGTGACAACGACTTTTGGTTTGGTTTTGAACAAGAGTACTTTTTGATAGACACAGAAACGAATCTACCATTGGGATTCCCAAAGGACCAAACCCCTCAAGGACAATTTTATTGTTCTGTTGGAGGTGCTAATACATTTGGTAGAGAGATTATGGATCGTCATCTTGATGTCTGTCTTGATGCTGGCATCAATGTAGAAGGAACTAATGCAGAAGTTGCAGCTGGTCAATGGGAATTTCAAACCTTTGCTAAAGGTGCTCAACAAGCTGGTGATGAAATGTGGGTTGCAAGATATCTATTAGAAAGAATAGCAGAAGACTATGCAATTAAAATTGAATACCATCCAAAACCACTAGGTGCTACTGATTGGAATGGATCAGGTATGCATGCAAACTTTTCTAATACAACTTTAAGAACATGTGGTTCTAAAGAAACTTATGAAAAAATATGCGAAGCATTTAGACCTGTTGTTAATGAGTGTATTGCAGTTTATGGTGCATTTAATGACCAAAGATTAACTGGTGATCACGAGACACAGTCCATTACAGAATTTAGTTACGGTGTTTCTGATAGAGGGGCCTCAATTAGAATACCAATTATGACTGTTGAAAGTGGATGGAAGGGATGGCTTGAGGACAGAAGACCTGCATCAAATGCAGACCCTTATAAAGTTGCAGCAATAATTGTTAAAACAGTTAAAAGCGCATAATAAAGCCTAATTTAATAGAGGGATTATAAATATTAGATATAATGCTAATAACATAATCCCTTTTTTTCTTGTTAAAACATTTCTTTTACCTAAGTATGCAAGTGGGAATATAATTACTGAAAATAAAACAACCCAAAGCATATCATTATTAATTATACTCTTGTCTATACCATTTAATGGTATGATACTAGATGTTATACCAATAACAACGAGTAAGTTAAATATATTTGAGCCTATTAAATTACCTATTGATAAATCATTTTGTTTTTTTAAAGAAGCAACAATTGATGCAGCTAATTCAGGAACACTTGTGCCTATAGCTACCATAGTTATACTAATAATTCTTTCAGAAATTTCAAGCTTATTGGCGACAGATATTGCTGATTTTATAAGAGTCTCCGAACCCAACCATAAAAGAGATCCACTAAATAGTATATACAGAAACGATTTAAAAATTGAAATTTTATCTTTATCTAGTTTCTCAGAGAATTCACTTTGATCATTCTTTTGATAAAAAAATAAATAGAACAATATTAATATTATTGCTATGACTAAAATAATACCCTCAACCCTTGAAATTTGACTTTCAGTGTAGATTACATAGTAAAATAAAACAGTAGACATTATTAATAAAGGAAAATCTGTATTGTAAAATCTTTGTTTTAATGATATTGGATATATAATAGTAATTATTCCTAACACTAAACCAATGTTTGCAATATTTGAACCCAAGACATTACCTATTGCAAAATTTGGCAAACCATCAAGAGTTGCGTTAAGACTAACTATTAATTCTGGTGCAGATGTTGCAAATGAAACAACTGTCATACCAATGATTATTTTAGGAATAGATAGTTTAAATGAAATATCAACTGATGACCTAGTCAACAAATCTCCTCCATGCGAGAGAAGTATAACACCAAATAAAATTCCTAAATAATCCAATTAAATAAATTTGAGGGCAATGGAGGACTCAAACCCCCATCTGAAGAGCCGTAATCTTCTGTTCTATTCAGTTGAACTAATTGCCCGAGTTAGTGCAAAAATATATAT
>MDTB01059930.1_pt1 | contig 10684 bp, 7 predicted proteins | sample 811161 | NCBI WGS metagenome assembly MDTB01 (sample SAMN05326650, study PRJNA326480) | marine metagenome | isolation source: seawater | place: Mediterranean Sea | collected 2009 | reverse complement strand
GTGGTGGGGACACCGCATTCCGGCGTGGTACGACGAAAACGGTAACGTTTTTGTTGGCCGCACCGAAGAAGAAGTGCGCGAAAAGCACGGCCTTGGCAGTGACGTAACCCTTTCTCAAGACGACGATGTACTAGATACCTGGTTCTCAAGTGCACTATGGCCGTTCGCCACCATGGGCTGGCCAGAAGAAACGCCAGATCTAGAAACCTTTGTACCGTCTTCAGTGCTAGTTACAGGCTTTGACATCATCTTCTTCTGGGTTGCCAGAATGATCATGATGACCAAGAAGTTCACGGGCAAAATTCCGTTTAAAGACATCTACATTACTGGTCTTATCCGCGATGAGAATGGCGATAAAATGTCAAAGTCGAAGGGCAACGTGCTTGACCCAATCGATTTGATTGACGGCATTGATATTGAGTCGCTAGTCACTAAACGCACCGCGGGCATGATGCAGCCTCAGCTTGCTGAGAAGATTGCCAAGCGTACTCGCAAGCAATTCCCTGATGGTATTCAGGCCTACGGTACAGACGCATTGCGCTTTACCTTTGCAGCTATGGCGTCAACCAGCCGCGATATCAACTTTGATATGGCCCGTGTTGAAGGCTACCGCAACTTCTGTAACAAGATTTGGAACGCATCGCGTTTCGTACTGATGAACACAGAAGAGCACGATACAGGTCGTGACGGCGGCGAAATGGTGCTTAGCATGGCCGATCGCTGGATTTGGGCTAAGTTCCAACAAACGCTGATTGAGTTTGAAAAAGCGCTTGAAGACTACCGTTTCGACATCGCTGCGCAAACCGTTTACGAGTTCACTTGGAACCAGTTCTGTGACTGGTATCTAGAACTTACTAAGCCAGTGCTTAACAATGACGCCAGCACCGAAGCTGAAAAGCGCGGTACACGTCATACGCTTATTAACGTACTTGAAAGCTTGCTTCGCTTGTTGCATCCGCTAATGCCATTTATCACCGACACTATTTGGCAGCGCGTTGTGCCACTAAGTGCACTTAAAGTGGAAGAGGGCGCAAGCATTATGGTTCAGGCATTCCCTGAAGTTGATGCAGCGAAACAAGACGACAAAGTGCTTGCCGATATCGAGTGGGTGAAGAAGTTTATCGTGGGTATTCGTAATATCCGTGGTGAAATGGATATCTCGCCAAACAAACCACTTAATGCGCTACTTAAAAACGTAAGCGACGAAGACGCGCGTCGTCTTGATGCGGCTAAGGCATTCCTTGATAAGCTTTCTAAGCTTGAAACCGTAACTATTTTGAAAGACGGTGAAGAAGCGCCAGCCAGCGCGACAGCGCTTGTGGGCGAGATGGAAATTCTTATCCCAATGGCAGGGCTTATCGACAAAGACGCTGAGCTTGCTCGTATTACTAAAGCCATGGAGAAAATCGAGAAAGATGTATCTCGTACTCGCGGCAAATTGGGTAACGAGAAGTTCGTAAGTAATGCGCCAGACGCGGTAATTGAAAAGGAACGCACTAAGTTGGACGAGGGTGAAAAGGCCCTAGCAAAACTTAAAGAGCAGTTCGAGACCATTAAAGCGCTGTAACATTGAGTGGCATCATCTTGTGTACGCTTAGTCCGTTAATCGGTCGATCGTTGAGGTAAAGAAAGTTTTTCTATTTCAACGCACTTCTATATGCGTTCACACCAACTAAAAGGGTTACCGATAGGTAACCCTTTTTTACTGGCGAATCTATAACCGCTGAATTTACCTGCTGTTTAAATACCGTTTCAGCATTGCTATCAACGACTTTTGCTTTATGGGTTTGGTAAGGTAATCATTCATACCCGCATTCATCGCACTTTCTTTGTCTTCTTTCATGGCGTTGGCAGAAAGCCCAATGATAGGAATCTTGGTAAACCCTTTGTCGCGAAGCAAAGTTGTTGCTTCGTAGCCGTCCATCACCGGCATTTGAACATCCATTAAAATAAGCTCGTATTGAGGGGAGTTCTCTACTTTACTTACCGCCTGCTTTCCATCCTCAGCAATATCAAAAGTCAGGCCTAAGTTAGTAAGCATTTCACCTGTGACCAGTTGGTTAATGTTGTTGTCTTCCACTAACAGAATATGACCCTCAAGTGATGTGGCCTCGGCTTCATCATTGGCATCAACACCTTCAAAATTCTCATCTTTAGAAATTATTTGTTGGATAAAACGCTGAAATTGGGCCGGCGTAAATGGGTGCATGATAAGCGGGCCTTTCCACAAGGCGTCATACTTTGCTTGAAGCGCACTGCCTGCGCTTTCCATGACCAAACCCACCGACTTGCCGCTATCGAGTAAAGAGTTTAACCAGCTAATATGCTGCCTAAAATCACTAAACTCATGAATATCAACAATAATATGCTCTGGTAAAGACGAAGCATTCATTGCATCTGAAATAGACAGGCTATTTTTTATCGACAGCTGTATTTGGTTACAATACGACTCGGGCAACAACGCTTTTTCAGTAATGTATAAGCTATCTGTAGGGAGTTGAGGCGTTTGCTCTAATACACCAGATTGATTTTTAAATGCTTTAAGCGGTAGCGCTACTTCAAAGGTGCTTCCTTTACCCATCGTTGACGTGGCGTTTAGACGTCCCTTCATAAGCTCTGTCAGCTGGCTAACGATGGCCAGCCCTAAACCTGTGCCACCGTATTTTCTGTTGGTGGAACCGTCGGCTTGGGTAAATGGCTTGAATATTTTATCAAGCTGAGCCGCACTCATACCTATTCCAGAATCACTAATGCGAATAACCAAATTAAGCACATTTCCCTTATCATTTACAGCGCCATCAAACTCTATCTCTATACGCCCTTGTTCGGTAAATTTCACGGCATTGTTACCAATATTCATAATGATTTGCGCAATGCGTAAAGGGTCGCCAATGACTTGCGGAGGTAAAGTCGGGTTCACGGTAAAATGCACAGACAAGTTTTTTTCTTTCGCGCGAAGGGCAATAACCGCAATTAAATTGTCGAACAGCGAGTGAAGAGAAAAACTCACCTCTTCAATTTTTAGTTTTCCTGCTTCAATTTTTGAAAAGTCTAATATGTCATTAATGACACTTAGTAGAATTTGACCTGAATATGCTGCTTTGTCGAGATAACCCCTAACCGTGGAAGACAGCTCTTGCTGCTGAGCCAGCTCAATAAGCCCAATGATCCCGTTCATCGGAGTGCGAATTTCGTGGCTCATGTTTGCTAAAAACATGCTTTTTGACGCTGTAGCTTGCTCTGCTTTTATCTTTGCTTCAGTAATAGCCTTATTTAGCCCTTCCAGCTGCGTATTCATTGTTCTTGCTTCATCCAGCAGCTTTTCAGTTTGGCGGTTTTTGTCGCTAAACACTAATGCAGCTTTCGCAAGCTTACCTATTTCATCTTTGCGACTACTGCCAGGAATATTTGAAATTTGAATGCCCTGAGATAGCTTATTGAAAACCTCTGTAATTGAGCGGATGGGCCCTAGAATACGAAACATGGCAAACAGTGCGGCAGAAAGCGCTAGTAGAATGGCGACTAGGGAAAATAATTCTCCATTACGCTGTGTACTCTCGGCTAGTGTGTAGGTACGCCGATTTATTACTTCAGAGTCGGTAGTTACTTTTTTCGCAAGTTCACCGCTTAAGTAAAGAAACTCATTTGCAGAGCCAGCCATAACCACATTTACCAAAAACAAATTGCCTTGCGTTATTTGCGTTAGTTTAACGAAGTCTTCTTTTATCTTTTGCGCAAGGCGCTCAATTCTTTGTTGTAGCTTTACATTGTTCGGCAAAGTTAAGGTGCTTAGCGAGTCTGCCGCATCGTTGAATGCTTGAATAAAGCTCATGTCGGGTTTCATTAAATATTTCAGCATGGCATTTTCAGCACGAATTAGAAGCGCTTGCGCTTTTTCTTCTGCGGCAGCTGAAATTTCGCCACTTGCTTTTGCTTCGCTCAGCAATCTTTCAAGCAAAGTGATATCTGAGAGCGTGCCTCTAGCAATTAGGTTATCGCGCTCTGAGCGAGCATCTACAACTTGTGTGAAGTTTTCTTGGTAAGCATTTAAATGCTCTTTCATTCTTAAAAGAATATAGTTGTCTTCTTGAGGTTCGCTTCCTTCGTCCACCAACGCCAATTTATCTAACTTGGCGTTTATTGTAACCATGAGCCTGCTAAAACGTGTTATTGCCGACTTGCTGGCATTTTCTTTGAAGATGAGTACGTTACGCTGTAAATCAACCACGTCTCGTTCTAGTTCTTTTACCAAGCCTACATCAACAACCGCTCTAGCCGCAGAGGATACGCCTTTGTTCAATACTTCTTGGTTTTGTCGTGCTATGAATCCTTGCGCCAAAATAAGTGCAATTAAAGCGAGAAGCACGGTAATGAGCTGAATTCGAATTGACGATAACATGTGAAATTAAAACGCCTTATTTCATTTACGAGATGGTTTTATACCGCTTTATATTAAGCAGTAATGAACTCATACCATTTTTGCAAACTATATTCATAAGTTGGCATAACTGTGTTCCATACCGCAACGTTACTAAACCTTTCTTCATAGCTTCCACCTGTGCGCTGAGCCCCTTTTTTTACACTTATTTTTCCATCGGTCCCTTTTAGTGGTTCAGAGGCCACTTGCCCTTTATACCAGTAGTTCCATTCTGCTTCTGATAGGTATTTTGCTGAACGTTGAGGGTTGGAAATATAGTAGCCTTGTCTCGCTATGAATGCGCCCGGCCAGCCCGACAACCACCAGTTCATGTATTCGTAGGCCACGTCTTTTACTCGACCTTGAAGGGCTGAAGATAAGCACATGACCCCGTGCCATCCGCGGTAACCTTCTTTCGGCGCAGCGAAAGTAACCGGAATATCTTGACCGTTAAGTGCAGAAACCGCAGGAGAAAACATGCTTTCTATAGCAACCCGACCGCTTTTCATAAACTCAACTGATTCAGGAACTGACGTCCAGAAGCCATTAAAGTGGTTTAATTGCGTTAGTTCAATAAGCAGGCTAAACAAATCATCAAGCTCATACTCTGTCATGGCCCCAATGTCTTGAAATTGAATAAAGCCCTTAGCCTGTGCAGCGAGTGCCAGATCAAATAAACCAATGGTTGGGTCGTTTACTATGCCTACTTTGCCAGAGTATCGACTATCTAAAAGCCAGCCCCAGCTTTCTTCCTGGCCTTGAAGTTCAGGGGGGACATGAGAACTGTGATAACCAAAAGAATCAACGTTATGTACGTAGGGTAGAAAGCTAATTGAATCGGTATGAGCTTCACCTAATGTACCATTATCTTGAACGTTAATGATTTTATGAGGGGCATCGCCAGCCCCCATACGCGCATTTTCAGTAAGTTTACCTGTTTTACTTAGGTTGTTAATTTCGTCCCAATACTGAAGGCGCTTCTTTTCTATAGGCTGAATGGCGTTTGCTCGCCACAACACGTTAATACTGTTAGACCACTGCTCGTATAAATCAAATGAAGACGGGGTCATCGAAGCTTTTTGTAAAACCGTTGCGCTGCCGCCTGGTTCAAACTCAATTTTTATACCAAGGTCTTCAATGGCTTGCTGACGTATAGCTTCTTGTAAGGTGACATGGGTACCTAATACGCGCAGTGTTGGCTTTTCTTTTCCAATTGCAAAAGGGGTAACACCAGCAGTAAGTCCAAAAGCAAGGCCACCTTTTAGTAAGGTGCGGCGTAGCGTAGAAGAAGTGTTGTTTTTGTTGGTGTTCTTAGGCATTAGCATGCATTCATAGTAATGATGACCTGCCTTCATTCTGGCATCTATTTCATGGAGTTACCAAAAAATGTTACTCATGCGTTAAAAATTGAACACGCGATTAGACATAAGTAGTAACACATCAAAATTTGCAATTTATTAACCCTTGCATTATAAAGATATCAAAATGATATCAAAGGTGAGTGATGTGAAAGAAAAGAAAGGGTTTTCAGTTAACGGTTATTTGATGATTTGCATCTTGCTAATTGCTCAAGCTGCTGCGTTTTTTTATGCAGTAGCAGGTAATCCTGAGTTAGGTGTTATCTTAAATCTGCTCGTAGGAAGCTTGTGGCTAGGCTACTTTATGGTGCAGCCCAACCAAGGAAAGGTGATGACTTTTTTCGGCAGTTACGTAGGAACGGTGTCGGATGTTGGTTTACGCTGGACTATTCCTTTGTTCAAAAGGGTTAATATTTCATTACGTATAAGAAATTTTGAAAGTGCCAAAATTAAGGTGAATGATAATCAGGGCAATCCTATTGAAATAGCCTCAATCGTTGTTTGGAAAGTAGCAGATACTGCTGAAGCGGTTTTTGATGTAGACGATTATGAGAGCTTTGTCAGAATTCAAAGTGAATCGGCCATTCGTAACATGGCGAGTAGTTTCCCCTACGACCCAAGAGATGATGAGCAAGCAGAAGTGGCACTTCGCAGCCATCCAATCGAAATTTCTGAACGTTTACAACAAGAGATTCAGGCGCGATTGGCAAAAGCGGGGATCACTATTTTAGAATCGCGCATTAGCCACTTGGCTTATGCTCAAGAAATCGCAAGCGCAATGCTACAGCGTCAGCAAGCATCGGCTATTGTTGCGGCAAGAAAGCAAATAGTTGACGGTGCAGTTGGCACGGTTGAAATGGCGCTTCAACGCCTAAGCGAGAAAGGCGTTGTAGAGCTTGATGAAGAGCGAAAAGCGACCATGGTAAGTAATTTGTTAGTGGTCTTGTGTGGTGATAAATCAACGCAGCCTGTCATTAATACAGGTACAATTTATTAATAATGGAAATTGGCGTGCCGCAATGCATTATGCGGCACCTAAGGTTACTAATTTTGGCTAAGAAAAAAGCGTATCCACTTAGGATAAATGAAAACGTACTGGCAGCCATGGAGAGATGGGCTGCCGATGACTTGCGCAGTGTTAATGCGCAAATCGAGTATGTATTAAGACAAGCGCTGGTAAAGCAAGGAAGAGTGAAGCTTGTTGAAAAAGTAGTGGTTGAAGTTGAAGAGGTGCCGTCGCCCAACGAAAACAAAAGCTAATTTGTCTAACGCATTAACTTTAAAATGCAAACCGTAACAAGATGAATTGAGATACGTTAACAAGGTTTAAGCGAGTAAAGCCTTGAACATGCAACAGGAGGACGCAAAATCGTATCTACAAAGATAGAGTTCACCATCAGGAAATTCGCTGAGGCGTTACGCTAATTTTCACTTCAGTAATTCGACTGTCTGAGGGCTTAATTTCATCACATTTACACACGACAGTATTCCTACCACTATCTTTAGCACGATAAAGCGCTTCATCGGCTTCACAAAGCAATTGTTTCGTGGTGACATCATCAAACGTGTCTATAAATACTGCCCCCACACTCAACGTAACTTGTCGGCCTTTCAACATGGGAAAAGTTTCGTGCAAAATACTAATTCGTTCACGAAATCTGTCTACCAATTGATAAGGAGATGCAGGGTTCATAGGTACGATACAAAAAGCAAACTCTTCTCCACCAATTCGGCCAATGGCATCCTCTTGACGAAAAAACTCTTTCATTGTTTTTGCCACTACAGTTAATACATCATCACCATAAGCGTGACCATAGTTATCGTTAATCGCTTTAAAATGATCGACATCTGCTACACCCACAAGTAGAGGGTAGTGATTACGCTTTGCGAAATTGAACGCTTTTGAAAAGGCCTCTAAAAAGGCACGCCTATTTGGAATATTAGTCAGTGCGTCGTAGTAAGCTAGCTTCTCTAACTTCAAGTTTGCATCGCGTAGTTCACTGGTACGATTGTTAACCAAGTTTTCTAAATCTTGTTTTATTCTTTTTAACTCAGAATTTCGTTTGTCTAATTGTTCAGATTGAAATTTCATTTCGCTCACATTTCGTTGAACCGCAGCGAAATGCGTGACTTCATCGAACTCATTAGTTAAGGGGAATATGTTCATTTGAACCCAAAACGGCGTACCTGATTTGGTATAGTTTAGAAGCGTTTCTGTGCAAGGGCGCTGCTCTTCCAAAGCTTGACGAATTCGTTGCGTAGAAGCTTTGTCGGTCAGTGCGCCTTGAAATATACGCGGTGTCTCGCCAAGTAGCTCTTCAAGTGTATATTCAGTATGTTTGCAAAGCGCGTCATTCGCATAAATAATTTTCGGGGATAGTGGAGCATCAATGTTTTGCGCTTCGGTCACTAGAATCATGTCTTGCGAATTCTGCACAATGTCTTTGTAAGAAAAGTCAGCGATTTTGGTGGTAATGTCAGTGAAGTAAACGACAACAAAAGATAGCGTGTCTCCGTTCACTTTGTATTTCTCTGGATAGGCATTTACGTTGAACCAGGTGACAGAATCTGTTTCTTTGTTTACAGCCCCTAAAACCTGGTTATTTATTGACATACCGGTTGCTAAAACTCTAGCTATAGGCAGTTCATTGTAGGGCAGCTTACGATTTTGCATGTCGATGAACTCCCATGAGTTCATGTCTACGCTCTTCTCTTTAAGCTTTTCTATACTTAGTTGAAGCAAATTTAAGGCAGTAGGGTTAGCATACTCTACAGCGCCTGATGCGTTGTGAATAACGACACCGATTTGCGTATTTTCTAATAAATTGAACAAGTTAACATTGTCTATGCTCATTGCACTACACCAATTGAAAGCGTCAGGATGTACTGTTTCCTTGGTACATTGGCGAATCAACGTTAATTGAAAGAAAGGGTTTAACTCCAGTATAGACTTTAGTATAAGAAATAGCCAAAAGCTGCGGTTAATTGCAGCTTTGATAGCAATAGAGTGCGACGTTAAAACTTAAGCGTGTTTGCGAATTCGATGGCGTCTAATCAGTGTCAAGCCACCTAATAGGAATAGTGTGAACCACGTCCACGTTCCGCCGTGCTCTTCAACCACTACAACCGTTTCTTCAACAACATATTCATTGTTTTCACTCTCAAGTGGAAGATACGCCAATGCGCTATCATCAAATGCATCGGTAAATGCGACCAGTGTTTCGGTGTCAGCATCATAAAGTTCTAATAACACATCGTATTCGCCAGAAGGGTAGCCAGATAAAAGTGTACTTTCTATGGTAAACGTGTCGGTTGAATCTTCTGAATAAATATAAAACTCAGAAGACACATGTATGGCGTCGTACACCCCGTTGTTACCTAAGTAGAGCACTGCGTAAACAGGAGCACGTGTGAAAATGGTGTCTGCGTCAAACTCAATTGAGAAAGCTGAGTGATAACCATCGTAGTCGATATCTTGCTGTAGCGTTATCCAGCTTTCGTAAATCCAAAACTCATTGATGCTGCTTATCACAATGTCGCTAGATGATTTGCTTACGCCTACATGATGCAGGTGTTTATTTGCGGCAGTCTGTTGCGCAGGTTCAGCGTTTGACGCTTGTGATGTTAATTCGTCACTTTCTAATGAGTTGGTCGTTTTTGGTAAAAGTGATGATGAAGCCGTGTACGGTTTATCGTAACGGAACTCTTTAGAGGTTACCGTTCTGTCTTTTTCGCGGGCCTCAGAGACCGCATGCGCTGGTGATAGTAAAGCGAGGTTTAATGTTGCAAAAACAGAATAAGCGGTAATAGAAAGAAGTAGCTTTTTCATCTGTCCATCCTTTTCCAATCGATAATGACATTGTCATTGTTGATGGAAAAAGATGAACAAAAGCTGAAGGGTAACTTAACGGTCAATTAGCATTAGGGGGAAATAATTACGTGCGATCAGTCATCGAAGAAATGATCTTCTTCTTCGTATTGGCCTTCCTCACGTGGCTCAAAATACGTGCCCCAACCGTCGTACGTTACGTCGTGCTTATCTGCAATTTTTAGCAGTGCGTCAGAGTCAGCATTAAGTTTCTGTATGTCTAGCTTTCTTTCTACAACAGCGTCAAAGCAAAAAATGGTTTCGCCATCATCTAACATCAGCTCTTCGGCGTCAGTGACTTCAAAGCCGGCTTTGAACGCGTCAACCGCCGCTTTTTCTAGTACATCAAAGTCGGTGCTGGCGAAGTGGTGCTCAATGGTATAGTCAGCATCAGCTTGGCTGCCGTCTTCTAAGAGGGCATCAATCGTTTCTTGATTAAACTCGTACCACTCTTCTCTTTCATCGAACTGGGTCATAATAAACACTCATTAGCAATTTTGACGCAAGTTTACCTGCTTTTTTCAAGTTCATCGACCTGTGTATTAAGTACATCAAACTTTTGTTTCATTTCGTCATTGAAATGCAGCATCCATTCTTTAATTGAGTGCTCTTCCGTTAAAGGCTGGGGCGCAGCAATATCGATAAGTACAATACCGTTATCCCAGCGATTCCATTTCACCTTATTGTGTAAGTTGCTAGCGGTGACCATAACTACAGGCTCATTGGTTGCTTTCGCTAAGCGAAAGGCACCTTGTTTGAATGGCAATATGCCTCTTCCATAACTTCGTGTACCTTCAGGGAACAACCATACAGACGTCTTTTTCTTGGCAATTCGCTTTGCTGCAATATCTAGGGTGTTGCGGGCCTTGCCCGAGTTTTTTCTATCAATCATGATATTGCCCGATAGCCAGTAAATTTGGCCGAAAATGGGGATCCACTTTAAGCTTTTTTTACCAATCGTCACTACGCCGGGTAATGCTGCCTTGCAGATAGTGATGACATCAAAGCTATTTTGATGGTTAGCAATGTAAACGTAAGGTT
>MDTB01053944.1_pt1 | contig 10684 bp, 3 predicted proteins | sample 811161 | NCBI WGS metagenome assembly MDTB01 (sample SAMN05326650, study PRJNA326480) | marine metagenome | isolation source: seawater | place: Mediterranean Sea | collected 2009 | reverse complement strand
GAGCCTGCAGCGGAATCGGTAAAGGGATAGTTCGGCGGGACAATTCCCAAAGCGCCAGATGCACCTGTGGGGATATTCGAGCTACCGGAATCAAGGCCAAGCGCCAAGCGGAAGCCCTCTGCTCTTGTATCTCTAGTGTCGCTTCCATCATTCAATTCTGCGTGTCGATAGAACCGGCCACCAACGAACTTCTCTGTAAACGGACTCTGTGCCGCTATATCGGTGTCCGCAACAAAGTCATGGTGAAGGTTAGTGATTGTAACCCCTGCCTTATAAGAGCTTGAGATAGTAGCGTTGAAAGTTGTCTGTTCTGTGGTTTCATACAAGCTAAACGGAGCTATTTTATTTCCGTTCATTTTTAGCTTATCATAATTGTTTCTGTTGATATCTGGGTTTAAGCCAAAGCCTAGTCTCTGCTTGTAGCTTGGGAAGAATTCATCATCTGTGTCTAGTAAACTTTCAACGTCTATGTCAAACGACAACATGATATTAATTGGGATATTACTAGACGCACTAACTGGCCCATACGGCTGAACTGATTGGAATACAAAATTAACATCTTTATTCTGATGCTGCCCAACGCCACCTAAAACCTTCGATCCGGCAACAGAAAAACGATACGGCCTGAGGTTTTCTCGGACGGATACTTGATCAATAGCGGATAGAATTGCACCCCTTGAGTTATTTACCTCGCTGTTCTCGGAGATTGTGGGGTTATTTCTTTCCGCTTTATTTTTCCACCAGAGGTACTTCTTTTTCTGATCACCATCTTCCGGCGCATGCACATACTTCCACTTTTGAACCAGATCCCGGGTCGATAAACCAACTGCCCTTCTTCTTGGGGCGTGAGCGGGATAGAACCCTGTTCCTTGCGGGTCGTCGTCCGGTGATGAAATAGCATCTCCATAGTCTACATTACTCTCAAGCGATGAAGAAAATACATTGTTTTCAGAGTCTATGAACGGGAAAACAGATCTGTATTTGTTTCTTTCTAGGGCATGGCTCTCCACAACCGTTCGCACATTGTCAGCAAAATCGGCAGAGGCAGGAACAAGTTGGCCGAGCATGAAAGACAGAGAAGAATCAAACCATTTATAGAATTCGTAGAAACGATCAAAATCAATTTCATCATTTCCTACTTTTTCAAAGAATTTTTGTCTTACAAACTTGAGCGTCTTATATTCGTCGCGATAACGGTTAACCCCTTCACCAACTAAGTTATTGAAATCCTTTAGTGTTCCAAACGTATTTATCATTTCTTCAGAAATGACTTTGCTCATGCTCTTTTCAAAAGCAAAGAAATAATTTATTGGTCTAGAATCGATCTTAAACTCTTTTTGATCTTGAGCGCTTAAAACTTGAATCGTTTCCGCTGGAGCGATTGTCTCTAACTCGTTAAGGCGAGAGGCAACAATAAAGTCTTTTTTAATCGGTGATGTCGAAGATGCTTCAAAACCAAAGCCCTTTGCAGTTACTTGCTTATTGACGACGTTGCCAATCCACCCAAACCTTGTTGACGCGTGTGTGGCAGAGCCCGAAGACTCGTCTTCCACTGTAAATTCGCCTGAGGCGTTTGACCCAGTATTCTCGCTAAACTCCCAATTAAAAGCTAGCGTGTCTAGCTTAGATACTTCGCCATATGTTGCGTCTGCATCCCACGGGAAAGCATATAGACTTGGGCGTAAGGCGCCGTGATTTTCGGTATCTAAGGCATGCTCTTGTAAAGCTTTATCGTCAACATAATCTAGCCAGAAGCGGCAAGAATTAACCTTAACATCTGACGTTTGTAGAACGGTACCAGTAACGTTTGTGCGGTGGGCGCCTAAGAAAATTCTTCTTGATCCAGTAATGAACGAGTCTGGTGGGGAACTGATTGTTTCGGAAACAGAGAACGTGTTGACAATTTCTCCAGACCTTACCTCAACACCGCCAAATACCACGGTATAGTTACCAGTATCAGCGCCGCCGACCAAATCAGTTAAAGGAAAGTTTTCTGGTTTTATTCTTACCGATAGATTCCAAGTGGAGTCAGAGTAGAGATCTTCATATAGTGAAGATTTCAAGTGTGGAACATATCCTCCAACAGTTCCCGTGAGCACAAAATATGCGTTATCCGACTCTAGTTCGTCTCGGACTGTAAGAACCTGGAAGTTAACCGCGTCTTGCGGATCCCAAGTTGTGGTAGTCTGATTCGGAACGGCGCCGTGTACACCGAAAACAGAAGAGCTAATTGCATTTGTGAAAGAAAAGTTATACTCGTCAGATTCTAAGGGCTTTGTGGGGAAAGTTACATCTGCCTCTAGAGTGACCGCATAGCCACCAGTCAGCTGGGTTGCGGCTGCTATAACACCGGTGGAATCTGGATTTACTGACGACGAAAATGAATATACGACAGCGTTTTTATTAGTATCATTATTAAAATTAACTAACTTGTCATTAACAAGAATAGTTCTTCTGTTCTCACGGAATTCATACTCAGTATTCTGAGCATACATGTTGAGTTTTATTAGCTCATCGTCTATGCCAAACGAACGAATAAGGTTTCTAAACGACTTTTCTGTGCCTTTCGACTTATAAATGTACGTTAAGTTGTTGTAGATGTTTTGATAGATAATGTTTTTTACGTCGTTTAATGATTTTTCATAAATTCTATCTTCACTTCTGTCGGCCAACTTTTCTAATATATCAGCATCAAGAAATATATCCGGTGATACAAACCCGTAAGAATTAAGTTTCTTATAATTGTAGGGGAATGGCTTATTGCTACCGGTTGGGTATTCAATGTTTTTTAAATCATTTAAACCAGAGGCTTGAATGTGTAAAGTATCAAAATAGCTGGAGATAATCTGAGTTAAGTATTTTGCTTGCTTTTCTCCCTCCGCGTCCTGCTCTGTAATCCACGCAGGGATAGAATTATAAATAGAGGCGTTGTTGCTTACGTCATAAGCAGAACCAGAGTTTGCCAAATTTGTCTTAAGAGTGACAACATCTGGGTGATTTGATCTGATGATTGGGTCTAAGAATTCCTTTGTTGCCGCATTTGAAAGGACTATAGCCGAGCCAGTGTTTCTGGAGTTAGAGCCGTAGCCGGTCCAGGCACCGTTTGTGACTCGCCCAGCATAATCAAGAACTACGCTATCTGTTGCAGCTATCCCAGTGATTCCTTCGTTAAATTTGTAATAAACTCCTAGTTTGGTGTTAACATCCTCTTGAGTGTCAGAGAATGGCTCCGGATCAGAATTGGAACCGCCGCCAATCTGGCTTATGAAATATCTTCCTACATCTTTAGAACTTCTCTTAGTTTTCCAATATCTAAATTCGTCTAAGGAACCCGACAGCTTACCAGAACCAGCGGATACCGCTGTTCCCGAAGGTGCCGTTTGGACAGCACCGATGTAAGCTCGTAAAGCACCAGTGACTTCGCCTATAATACTGCCAAGAAGTGCTGTGCGATTAATCGTCCCATCAACATAGAATTTAGTTTGTATACCATTGCTCTGGAAATTCTGTAGCGAAATAGCATAATGGTGCCAATTGCCATCTGCCAAAGATGCAGTTGTGAATGTGGTGGCTGCAACCGATTGCTGGTATATACCAGAGGTGCCTGACTGAGCCGTCACCAATACGGGGGTAGTGCCATCCGCTGAAGCAGACAGTTCTATTGTTAAGCGTCCATAAGATGTTGATCCGGAAACTTGTCCGTTCCAAAGATCAAAAATCACCTCTTTTTCGGTTAAGCTGGAATAGAATTGACTTTTATTTAGCCAAAACTCAACTGTTACTCCGTCGCCGGCTAGATTATACTTAAGATTGCTTTCTCTATTGGTGCTAGTATCGTAGTAGTTGGATCCGGTAAATTGCGATGAATATGGTGTCATGCCATTTGGATTTGGGTGAGGTCCGCCTTCTAGATAAATGTATTCTAATGAAGAAGGTAAGCCATATCCATCGGTCTTTGTCGTGGTTCCCCAGCCATCTGCAGATATAATTGCATATCCATTCGTTCTGGGATATAAATTGTCAAATATATGAAGATCAATAAATGTTGATTCGTTCTCCCACTTTAGTCTTTCTCTTAAAGATCCATCGTAGGGATAAGTTTCGTAAACCCTCTCAATTGACTGAACGTAATATTCTTCCGCCGACCCATATCGAGCAAAGTTAGCTGGATCTGAAAAATCTACATTTGGAATGTAGCGTTTTTCATGAATAATATCTTCTTTGTGATATCCAACTGATTCAACCTCTCCACCAATATCCTTTGCGGATTTGTTTGAGAGAGAGTTTACTTTTGTTGCTTTATCGAATAAGGTTTTGAAACTCATACTTTAATTATCATTCAACTCTAAATTTAAACGTTTGAGGTTGCTCTTGCCAGTCACCAATGCTGTCGTTATAGTAAGATAACCTTATCTCATACATATAATCCGCCTCTAGCAGAGACATATCTAGATCAAAGAAGTTTCCTTCCTTGTCATAGGACATGTATGTACTCAAATCAGAACCAGTCCCGTAAGGAATAACAGCCAAATTATCTGTTACACGATGAATACTAAATGATGCACTTTCAATAATATCAGTGGGATTATTGGCAGTTGCAACTGTGTAAAGCGTAGGAGACCAGTTTCGATCGCGTGTGAAGAACCTAAACCTTGCCGTATCAACAACAGAATAAGACTTTTTAAGATTTTTACAAGACGTGATTCTATTAAACGTTGGCGCGTGATCGTAGGTTGGCATTAACTCTGGGAAGAACGAGCCAGTGAAATATTCTACGCCGTCAGAGTGCCACACATCATGTATCTCCTGTAAGGGCGTAGCAGCCGCTGTAATGGACACTTCGCACTTATAGATGCCAGTGCTCACATAACTTCCTGTAGCGTTCACATGGCCCGTAGAGACGACGTCGCCGCCGGCTTGGAGGGATATCTTTGAACCGACAGGACTGCCGAATGAACTTGGGTAAAACGAAACCAGTATATTGCCGGTCCCTACCGCTGGGACGTTGTTAAGACCTCGGCGCCCATAGTTGTAAAACTGTAGAGTGTTTAAGTTGTCCGCTGCTGTGGCCGCGGAAGAAGAGAAGAAAAAGTTCTCTCTATCGTCCATCGTGCGCGAATCCCAACGAGCTTCAATAACCGGACGTTTAAAGAAGAATTCAGACGAACGCGCAAAAAACTTCTTTGTATAATACGACTGTGTTGAACCAGTTGTGTTTATAATAACACCGTTGGCACGGGCCGCGGCAGAGTATGCTTCTTGGCTTCCTGTAAGGCGGATTCCAAAACCATAATTATTGTAGCCGCCTCCGGAAGCACCGGTAATCCAATTTTCAACCACATCAGAAACGTCCAGGGTCATATCTTCATAACCGTTTTCGAAAGTGACAGTAAAATTATTTTGTGATAAATAATCACCACCAGGGGTTGACCATAACGTAGAGCCATCAGATTGCATCCAATTTGAATTTCCAAGATCCTTGTACTCATCCATGTCTAGTCCTGTTCCCTCATTCCAAGTCTTTTGGACGGGGGACACTACTAATTTAAAATCTTGTGGGAGCGTAAATGGATGTTCTGCATTAAACATTTTTAGATAGAAAGATACAGAGCCAGAGGCTGGAATGGTTCCGGCTGTTCTGTCGGCCGAGATCTGGTCAACTGGGAATTGTATTAAAATTCTGGACAGCTCTTGAGATTGTCCACTAGAGCCAGACTCTTGGCCATAAATGGAAAAGACCTCTAAGGAGTCAGCAAAGCCCATGTTGGAGCCACTGCCTCTGGTGGTTAGATCAGCTTCAAAAGCGTTTGTAATTGTATTGTCGGCGTTAGCCAAATATCTATTAATAGCCATTATCTGATTGATCCCTTAATATCAACATTCGGATACTTTAGCTCAAACACTACATTGGGCTGAGCTTCAATCATACGTCCGTCAGCCGATAGGGCGGAATCAAAATCATAATTAGATTCCGAGTAGATACCTCCGGACTTGAGTCCAACGTCAACAGACGTAACATCAACCACGCCATCTACCTTCAAAAGTTCGCGGTAAATTTCAGTTATCTTTATTGGTTCTCCAATATCCTGCTTAACTGAGAACTTTGAAGTAAGTCTGTCATTGCAAGCATTGATCACATCGAATCGGTTGGCATTTATATCAATCAAAATCTCGTAATCTATTTCAAAATTAACAATCTCAGCATCTAAAATATCAACTGTGTCAGAAATCATTTTATATTGAGTAAGCCAATTTTTTAAGTTATTCTTTAATGATGTGTTAGCGACTGTTAATTTGCCAGAGCTATTCTCTGACATTACATAGATGTTAACATTTCTCTTAAACTCATCTGGATCTCTGGCAACTGCTACTCTTTTAATCATTCCAAACTTAGCCGGCATGCCATAGCAAATCGCTTGATAATCTTGCGCTGTGACCGCACGATTTTGTGTTGCAAAATAACTAAATGCGCGCTGGCGAATCTCCTCCGACGATGGCAACGATACGCTCCCGACAAATTGTTCTTCATTGGTAACTTCAAGAGAGTTGATAACAGAGTTTCTGTCTGCACTGGGCAATGAACCTTGATTCGTAAATTTAATATTGGCACTGGAAACACCTGTTATAGTGTCAACGGCTGCATTAACATCCTGCGTCGTGTTGAATCTATACTCGACTGTGAGAGTTGTATCGGAAGGACCTATGCCAAACTTATCCGTATCTATTAGCTTTGTGGGATCAAAGTCGGCATCTGTTGTATAAGTTCTTCCATTTAAGTCCAGAACCACCTCAGTTGGATCTACAACAGGGTTTGAAAGCTCATTGCTATCAGATCCATAACCAAACTGCAAAAATGTTTGATTATCGATCGTCTCAACTGTAAATCTTCTAGCAACAGGGACGGCTTTTAGAATGTTGGGCACCGTAGAACGAGTTGTGGTTGTGTTTCTTATGGCCTTATATATAATATTTTGCGATAAATGATCGACTTCGAAGTACGTGTCGCCTTCCGAATCGGCCACTCTGGTGACGTTGGAGACGTTGGAGGCTCCGAGTGGAACTTTTCTAAATCTTTCGAAGGCGCCAATAGAAAATGTTTCCGTGGCGCCGCGTCCGGAGACAGCAGTTCCGGTCGCACGAATCACATACGTTAATGGTATACCAGTTGTTGAATCAGCTGATCCCACAACAATTTGGTTTCCTTCCTCGCTGAAATCTACATCACCGAGAAGAGTGTAGAAGCCTCCTCCTGTTGAGTTGAAGGTAGAGCCAGCTTGTAGAACAGGAATTAAGCTTTCGTTTGGCCCAAGACCTAAAGCGGACGCAGGGACTTCTACATAAAATGTGAGTCTTCCGTAAGAAGAAGGGCTTGTCTGAAGTTTGTAACCAAGTTGGCGGGCGAGTTTAACAACATTATTATACTCAATTGCACTATCCAAGAACGTTTCGTTCATTTGATAGTCTAGATAATAAGATAAAATGTCTCCGACGTAGGAAACTGTGTCTAACATCAACGAGCCAAAAGAAGCTCTATTAAAATCTTTGTAGGTATCCGGATAATATCTTTTTGCAAAATCCTCTAGATCATTGCGGATTGATTCAAAATCCCTACTTGTGTAATTAATTGCGACGTTCTTTTTAGACATTTAACTTGCTACCTCTTTTAATTAGTTTATGTTGTTATTAACTTCTACATTTAGAGTGGCACTACTCTGTAGAGGGACAATTGTAAACAATATAGAAACTGACAAGTTGTTCGGAAAAAGATCAGGATTGTCCTCTGGTACCGTAAATTCAATCCTGTCTATATTAATAAAAGGCAAATATTTCTTAGCTTGTTTTCTAATGTTTGTTTCTATTTCCGAATATGTCGCGCCAGTGTTAGGTTGAAATAAGTATGATCTCAAGCCGACCCCGAACTGGGTATCCATCATTCTTTCGCCCGGGCTGGTCAAGATGAGCATTTTTAAGTTCTGAGTCACCAACTCTTTGTAATTCGTTATTAATCCGTACGGACCAAATACATTATCAAATACAAGCGGTAATCTTGGAGCGAGTCCCGAAGCCATAAATTTATCCTCCGCTTTTAAATAGTTAAATGATTTATTTTAGCACTCTTCAGGGGGTGGGTCTTCTGTCGCACTGAACTCCTCAGTTTCTGATAATCTTTGATCTAACAAGTTTTTCAGCAAATCAATTAGGAGATACAGTATACCGAATGGCGTCGGTGGCGCCATAAACATACCAAGTATTGATCCCTTAAAATCAACACCATCAAGAGTGATATTTGGGAACAATGATGGGCTGTTCCCGGCGTTATTTTCATCTATCGCGTCTTGGGCAAGTGGTGGCAAGAGCAAGGTAGCGGCGCCTTGGACGTGAATTTTATACAGACAGAACATTATGGCCAAGACGTCTTCGCCGGTAATCCCCATTTCTTTAATTGGATTTGGAGGTTCATCTGGTAATGCGTCAATAGCTGTCTGAAGCGCCTGTGAAACCTTAATAAATGCCTCGCCCGTTACAGTCTTGACAATCTTGGATATTGCAATGTGCGGATCTATCAGTTCACAAAGCCCCTTAAGAATCTGAATCGGAGTCTCTCTTAAGAACTTCAAGAAGATTTCTCGTGCTAGGGAGTCTAGACCTTGCTGTCCATTGTTCGCCAAACTATCAACAAAGCTATTATTCAATGACCCATCACGGACTGGAGGTCGCGTGGATGCATCTGTCATATTCATAAAGTTAATAATTGCTCTCTTCGTGCCTCTAAAGGAATCAGATATGTCTGAGAAATATCGATTTGTAAGATAGAAGTTCTGTAAAACCAGTCCAAGCATGATAGCGTCTTGATTGAAAACTTGATTCTTAAAAAGCTGATACTGTGGGTTTTGCTTAATTAAGGCAAGGTTTTGTTCTCTTGTGTTTTCTGGATCTGTTAAAATTGAGAAAAGAGGTGTAACAGAAGTGGCTCCCAGCGGGCTGCCGCTGTTGTTAGAGTATAAATTCAAGCTTATGGTATTAACGCTATACTCGAAGAGACTTGTTGAAGCTGCTCTTTGCACATCATTTGATATTGTTACTCCATCTGTGAAGAGGTTGCCAGCTCTTTCAGAGAACAAGAAAATGTCATTTAATTTGGCTGCGCTATAGACATCAAAATCAATATCTTGTTGCGCACTAATAGTATTAACAGTTATCACATCTTCCAAGAAGATATCGTCAAAGGATTTGTTTTTATCTTCTGGATCAATAATGTTGCCTATTGCGCGCAGAGTTGTTCTTTGTCCATTATCCCAGGTATAATATAGTCTTTCCTCAACCAAGAAGCGGATAAGTGGCTCGTAATCGTTTCCAAGGGGGAAATTAGCGATCTGCGTTTCTGGGTCCAGTTCAAAGCCAGGAGGGATCTCAAACGGAGAGTAAGTGTGTCTTATCCCGCCATTATTGATAGTAGGTGGCCTAATTGATACTCTATCAAAATAATTGTATAACTCCCTTTCCAGCACTGAGTCACCATCTAGACTTATATTTCGGAAAGATTTAACAATCTCGCTTACCATGATGTCTCTAAAGCCTGGGAGATCAAAAATGTCCTCCATCCTAAATGCCGTGAACACAATTATATTTTTAATAATAAATTCATCTATTATCGTCTGGATCAACATTAACATGAGACCATAATAAAGTGTATTTCTCACCTTGTCCTTAGCTGGAGAGTTATCAAAGCATGCTGCAGCGGCATACTCTTTTTTCATCTGATCTAGGATGCCCTCGGTGTCAAACAGGTCTCCAACATCAACGGGCTCGCACAGATCGTTAGTTTTAAAGAACTTTAGGTTTTTTACACCCTCAACGGTAAAGGCACCATTATTTCGAATATATCTTGACAACTTGCGATATAAACTACCGTACACAGACGGGAATACTTCACCAATCAACCTCTTCACCTCGTCGGTATCAGCTACACTAATATTCTCGGCACTTAGGATTGGCTGTATAAGCCGATATACATACGGGTTTATACCGAAGTCCTGATAGCTCTCGTCTAGTGGAGTTTGCGTATACTGCGCCGGAACCACGTTTTCTGTTGTTCCAGTCAGCCCATCAGACAAATCATTTAAGTTAAGAGAAAAATTTAAATAGCTTTCGGTGTTCGGTGTCCATTTTGGATATTGAATTTCAAATTTTTGAACTGATCCAGATGGTCTATACAAAAGCTTTATGTCTACCTGCTCATTTCCTTGAGGTGCGTTTGTGTATGATGACGCATATATTGATCCCGCGGGTGCTAGATTGCCTTCGACTCCCGTTGGAGAAGTTATAAACTCTGGGGGCTGAATGCCGTTTTTAAACCTTAGTCTAAATGCTTCGGGGAAAACCTCTTGAGTGTGAGCTATGTCACCGGGGTTTCCGGCGCCCTGTTCTCGGATTGAGGATATCTTATCGTTGACTTCCTCAATAACTTCAGGTATTTCGTCCAGCGCTGTCGTAATAGCACTAATAATGGTCGCTGCGTTATCAACAATATTTTGAACCTTTGCGCTATCTAAATCTGCGCATTCGCCAGTTTCTAGCTCCTGCACGATATCTTCGCCAACGGTGCCAAAGAAATCAAACAATTCCGTGATCATGCCAAGAACTGCTGGGTCAAACGGGTCGCCCTCGCGTTCTACACCAGCCG
>MDTB01047857.1_pt1 | contig 10684 bp, 2 predicted proteins | sample 811161 | NCBI WGS metagenome assembly MDTB01 (sample SAMN05326650, study PRJNA326480) | marine metagenome | isolation source: seawater | place: Mediterranean Sea | collected 2009 | reverse complement strand
TCTATTGGAAAAGTACTAGAACAATCTAGAGATGGCTTATCATATCCTATACATAATGAAGGGTCTGTGTAACTCATATCTGAACACATTACAGGATTTGGTGCTTTGCAAAAATATACATTACTAGGATTATTGTCTTTAGCCCAAATACATTTATTTAACGATTTATCCCAATAGCATTGTACACCTTTAGCTTCTTGGTCCCACAACATATAAGCACTACAAGGTGTACCATCAGGCACATCCCCCATGTCTCCCAGGGCTGTGCAGGGATCATTTTTTTCTAGCTTTACTGGATTAATATATGTAGGAAAAGGCCCCCCAAATGCGCCCCCTCCGCCCTGGGTAAAGACCACACCACAACAATCCGGTATACTTGATTTTGAATTGCATATCCCACTATTATTACAATCTAACATAACACTTTTTCCTTGAAGTAGATTTTCTGGTTTACAAACTGTACTAGCATTACATATAACAGAACAGTCATCTGGTGGATTACATTTTGTACCTTTTCCACATATTTGAAGTGCAATTTTAGGACAAGTATCTCCTTTTGTAACATTGTAATAACCATTTTTATTTCTAGTATCAGGAAGACAGGATACAGGTTTACTTTTAAAAGAATCATGATTGTATTTAATACAACTAATTGTAATTGTACCATACGAATTAAAACTTATATCAGCTTGACCATCCGTTGCAGAATTATCTACATATATTTTATAATCTGCTCGACATACGTCATCTATATTAGTAGTATGGCAAGGGCTATTTTCAGGAGAGCAATTGGCCCCATCGGGTCCTACAATATTTGTACAAAAAGTTCCAGTTTGTTTATAACACTTTAGATTAGAACTACAGTCTGTATCACTAGTACAAGTTATTTTACCTTCATCTCCTAATATAAAAGCATCTGATAAATCTTTAGCACAAACAGATATACCTGGTAAAATCTGAGGTGGAAGACTATCTGGTTCACATGTGCCTCCTCTATTTCCACTATTAAGTACACCATTTTTACCATATAAAGGTTTTGTTATTAGGCTTTTAGCACTAGATAGTGAGAAATTAGGGTTAGTCCAGTCAAAACTTATTGGAATACAATCACTGCGGTCTGAAGTACAGTTACATAGATGATGTAATTCATCAGCAGTTCCATAAGTAACCGGAGTAAATCCTGTAATAATTTAATCACTAGCATCTACTCTATTAGGTAATTTACATAGATTAGTTGCTGCAACACATTCATTGCTAGGTGTTAAAATACATTGGTAATAAGAATTTGGTATGCTATTCTTTGTATTCAATACGTCCGATGCAAAACCATTACATATAGTATATGTTTTATAATTTTTTATGCAAATATCATTGGCACTACCTGCATCAGTTATACTAGGGTCTATTATCATTGTACCGGTACACATGTTTCTTCCTGAATATGTAATAGAAGGAGAAGGTGCGCATGGGGGGCAGTGTCCACATTTAGTAGTATCTTTATTTTGAACATTATCATTATGGCAATAATTTGTACACATATAAGAGGATATTATATTAGGAGAATTTGTGGTACAAACTTTGGTAGGTTCAGACACAGGTGCAGGAGTAGAAACGAGTTTTCCCGGAAAAGATAAGGGTTTAGGTGGTACAACTACTGATGTAGCTTTATGATTTGGTACATCACATCCTTTTAGATTAGCACTTAAATTTTTAAGTTTATCTTCACAGGTAATATCAGATGCAGTACATTTTTTACTATTATCACTATAAGTATAATCTGTTTGGCAAGTATACCACTCACCTAGACCATAAGTAGTAGCATAGTCTTCACAATTTTCATACTCAGATGGTATAAGATCTTCACAGGAACCGAAATCTTTAATACCTTTAGTTCCACATTTACCAGCAGCATCAATTTGTTTAGCACAACTTTCATCTCTTTTTTGATTAAGTATTTTAACTTTGCCACTAATCTCATCATACTGAAAGCAGTTACAGCAATTAGTACCGACATCTTTTTCAGTACCAGATGGATTACCACATTCTCCAAATATACTGTAACCATCTCTAAATGAATTACCTAAATACAAAACGCGACAATAATCATCACAATTTGTAATAGAACTTGTTGGTGTTTTCTCTACATCTCCATAATCAATATCAGGCCAATTGTGTGAAATACAACCAGCACAGTTAGTTGGTGTAGTACTACAAAGACAAAGCCTATTATTACCTGTTGAACTACCATAAGGTGTATTAGAAGATACTTCATATCCTAAACTAGATTTCATTTTACAAAAATCATTACAGTTATTAGGATATTTAGTTAGTATGTTACCACTTATTTCAATAAGAGGTCCCCGTCCCCCTTCTCGTGGATCCTTGACAACTTCAGGAAACCACCAAGCAGAGGTACCTAAAAGGTTCCAAGTAGTATTAAAATACTCAGATAATGTATAATCTTGTAGTATAGGTGATTTTCCTAAATAAATAGGGGGCATTGGTGGAGGTCGAGATTTACAATTACACGTAGTAGTAATATTATTACATACTCCACACGTTTTTGCACATTGATTAATATATCCTATTGGGCTATTACAATCAATCGCGGTAAGGGCATCAGGAAAGTTATCTTGATAGTACACATTGCTAGGAGCGGCTGTTCCTTTTCCGCACTTTTTACATGTTACAGGACATGCCGACCAAATAGAGGGATCAGTGCAATCTTTGAGTTTGCCGTCAGAACTTATACCAACACCAGCAGCAAGTTCAGTACAAGTTATAGATTTCAAAATGTGACTATTAACCATATTTTCTTGTACTGTACTATCTTCACAATAATAACATGTATGCTTATCTGTAAGACGACCAGAGGGACACCCAGCTCCTTCTATCTCTTTTAGCTTGTCATTAAATTTTTGATCACTAGTGTCTTCATCTAAATCAAATAAATTGCAAAATGAGGAACAGGTAGTTGTTGGTTTTCCATACTTAGCTAAACTCATAAATTGTATGTATTTATTATTTAATGCAAGCAGATCTGGTGATTTAGTATTATAACTACCCCACCATTGTGGAGAAATATTTGTACTTGGGTCACCACCACCAAAAAAATAAGGTTCAGATAGAATAGTTCCTATATTAGAAGCACTAGGATATACTGCAGCACGGTATGGATTAAATGGGATATCAAATCCATAGTCTTCAATTAATGTTTTATATGCTTTAGTAGTATTTTGTAGTATTTTTTTTAGTTCATTTTTATGTAGTACTTTACGTTTATAAGGATCACTAAAATTAATAGTAGTATTATACTCCATTTCTGCAACATCTATAGGATTAGCTTGCGTAGTAAAATTAACATCATGTATTAAATCCTCAGTAATCTTTATTCCAGCCTGAACATAACTTGTATCAGCACTATATTTAAGTGGTACATTAAAACTGTCTATTTCTCCACTATTAATATCATTATTTTTATAAGTATATATTTTAACCCCTATTTCTTTTGGAAGGCTATTTACAAGTAATAGTTGTTGTGAAGCTTTATTATTAGCTAAATTAACTAATTGTGAGTCTTGTTTAATACTATAATTAAATAAATGATAATTTATTCCCGAATGATAAGTTAAACTATTATTGATTTGCTTGCATTCTCTCTTATAAAGTATTAATTCACGATTAGCCGTATATAAATTCAGCGCAAATTTTGTGAAGGCTTTTTGTGTCTTACTGTCCCAAATATTACTAGGTACTAACTTTGGTAGAATAGTATCAAATAAAATATCTGTAACATTATAAAATATTTCTTCTCCTTTATCGTTTACATTTTTCTCAGTAAGAGTTTTATATAAAGTTTTAAACGGTTGAAGAATTGTAGGTAATTTAAATTGTTTTTTTGTCCCAGGATTACCACCTGAAGATACAGCATCGGCCGTATCTTTAGCAATACTAAAACCACTCAGTTTTACAAACCAAGGTGTTGCTGCTCCCATCCTCAGAGTATTTAGAAGTACTGAAAATATTTTACCAGTTATACTGAGCGACTTCCAAGCTTCATACCCTTTCTCTGCAGTAATTGCTTGCTCTGCCATATATTCACTTGTTTTTGCAAATTTTAAAGCTTGTGCCGCTTCATCACCCCAACCGAGGACGGCTTTGGCACGATTCACTATTGACGCTGTAAATAGACTTATTCTTCCCATCACCCAAGCCTGAGTTGACTCGCCAATTGCAGTTGATGAAGCAAATGTTGCAAATGATGAGGCCTCCGATGCCCCAGCGTAAGCATCGGCTAGCTCCACTCCTGCTGCCGCCATATCAAGTGCTGCAAACGCCATATTTGTGCCAAAAGTGACAAACATAGTAGCAAACATTACACCTAAATTGTCTTCTAACTTTTTAAGAGCAGCTTTTTTTTCCTCTTTTATTTTATTTTTAACATAATTATATTCTTGCAAAGCTTTTTCCTGAATAATAGGAGAAAATATTTGTTGCATTTTAGATATTTTAGTTTTATCATCTACACTTGTGCATAAATCTATAGCAGAAATATCACTTTTTGGGTTATAACATAAACCAAATTTTTGTGTTTCACCAGTATCTAATACTGTTCTAGCAGTCGAGACAGTAGGATCATATCTTAATTGATCCCAACCTATATCACAAAACTGAGTTTTTTTTGGGTTACACAAAATACCGGATATATTTCCATTACTGCATAAGGTGACCTCCAAATCTGTATATGAAGGGTCACTTACAAAACCGCAAGGCCAAAAAGTAAATTCGCCGCTATCTATACGTTTTTGCATAGGGATACCTCCTAGATCTCCCTTATAATTATCTAACCATCCTTGTGCTCCTTGTTGAGGTGGAGTCAGGTTACCTTTTTGTCCTTGTATAAACTTATTTATATCCTCAGTTGTCATGTTTAGTATCTGACTTAGGGTAGCTTTTGAATAATCTGTCTCCCCCGTGTTTATGTTGTTAAGCGATTTTGTATAGTAACCACCGGGAGGTGGTTGGCTGGCCGACCCACCTGGATTCCGATTAGCCCACGTGTTGGGAGGAAATGGGGCGGATGAACTCATAGTATCCCATGTTTTATCGCATAGGTGTGGACTGTCATTTGGTACACACATCAGAGGCCTCAGCCCACTGCCCTCCGATACGCCGTATATGGGCACCCCATCGCCTAAAAAATAGCCATTAGTTTCAAAATCGATTGGTAGCCCAGCCCAGTTATTATTATTGGATAATGCTTCGCTAGTACTTAACCACCATAAATCATAACCAGAGGCAATGGATTGATTAACCCAAGGTGGAGAAGGCCCCGAACTATTGATTTTGGCCTTCGGGAAATACCCCGCTACGCCCGTTTGATCAAGTAGTGTTTTAGTATTATCTTCACCAATTATCAGCGAGGCCATGCTCTGATTAACTTGGTTAGGGTCATCATTATTATTATTATCTTTAACATAATTAAAAAAATTATCAACTGAGTATGGATAACCATAGCCATCCAGCGATAGGCCATTTGTGCTCCATTGGCATCTAGAATATCCTGATGGACAACTTTTAACTTGTATAGTATATAAGCACTTACTATTTTGATCATAGCTCTTACAATAAATTGGGGCGTTGTATTGCCCGGTAGGACATGGTGGGTTGCTGCACGTGTGGGTGTCGTCCTTCACGTGCGTGTAGTAGAGTGATGTTATTACACGTATAGGTATTAGGTCATTACCATCTGCTGGAGCAATAGCCATCAAATGGTTCCTAAACATAAGTGGATTTATATATTTTGCTATTATATAATCATATTCTTGAAATAATTCTGAAATAGCTATAAATATAGCTTCTTCAGCGTATATTTGAAATGTTCCACCAATATTATTTTTATACTGTAATCGTTTTAATACCTTTTCAGTATTCTGGTATTCTAAAATGTTATGTTCTTCTAAATACGTTCCTTCCGAATCTAATCTAAGATATCGCGTTTTTCCCATATAATATATATATAGAGAAAAAATGATATTTCTTAAATTTATATATTTTAAAAGCAGAAATATCTTTCAAAATTAGTCATTTGGATACAGTTATTATATTTTTGTATAAATATATAAAATATAATAATCATAATTATTTAGTAATTTTATGTAAATTTAAAATTGGCATGTTGTGCGCCACTTGTTTGGGTCTGTTGGTGGAAGTATTTTCCAATCAGCCGGTCCTGTACCTCCGCTGGGGCCAACCACAACAGGGAATGATGAAAAACGATATACCTGATCATCCTCACTCCACACCAAATTATTTGAACATTCTACACAGCGCACTCCACTTCCGTCGTGTACAACAGGCCCCCCTTTCCAAAACGTCTGCCCCTGCGGCGTCGTGAGATCTGCCGTCGGACACCCATAAGATAAGTCGGGTCCACACCTGTTCGGGTCAAAGCAGCATTTAGGAGGATTTACAGCTGACTTTTGCAGAGTATCCATTTGAATACCCGCATTATCTGTTCCTTTTCCACTAATACCTCCACAACAAAACTCTCTTATACCATCTATCATCTTCGTCCCACAACATCGAGAACTCTTGCTCTCAATCTTGTGAAGCGTTCCATCGCAACATATTTTTTGTGTGATGTCATATACTGTAGAGTTTCCTAACGGACTTATACAACAACGTTGATGTAATAAGGGTATTTGATCATTTGGTACACATGAACCATCTTGAACCGGACTATGCGGAAACATACGATTAATTGATGCACCCTTTCTTGGGCCTTTCTCTAGTGGTAAACAAACACAAGATGAATCCTTCGCCCCGGGAACGCATGGGAGGTATGGACCCACCAAGGAGTTCCGTGAATCTTTGACACACTGTAAGCCTTGGCCACACACTCCTGCTAAACAATTGCCAATACTGGCCACCTCACCGAGGTCAGCGGCAGATCGAGAACACTCATGGCCAGCTACTCGTTTACATATTTGACCTGTATTATCAGTGTTAGCAATACTAATATCCCAAGTCATTCCCCATGAACTAGTACCTAAACATTTACAATTAATACTAGGCCCCAGTGAACCAGTAGTACTTCCCGGTTCACTTAATTTAGAGGCTGTATGATTGCAGGTGCCACACCAACCACAAGATTTTCTACATATATGTCCATAACCCCACGATGCATCTGCAACAGCACCCGGCGGCAGATCTTTCCTTGTGAGATTTCCCCCCGTTTTGTCGATCCAATCCGATGCATTTAATGGTGGCCAAGCCCCACTAGGCTCTCTGAAGTCATAACAATTAACAGCAACATACTGCGTGCTCTGCCCATAGGTCCCGTCCCCAATTCCCTCCCCCCAGTCCAGATATGCAGTATGTTGTACGGGACCAGCCACGCATGAGGGGTCTAGATCTTTACATTGATTTAAAGCGCAATTCCCCATCTTGCGACCATCTCTGTAAACTCTGCTCTTGTGTTGCTCTGAGCCCGTTGTCTTGCCGAGGTTCGCGCAGATATCATTACAAGTCTTTGCACAATATCGTCCCCACCCACCTGTATTTGGGTTGTTGCCTGTCATCCTTGTTACATCCGCACACTTCCAGGGATTTTTTTTGACCTCGTCACAGTTATTGGCCGAATTAGGGCTGCCGAGAGTCCCATCTATACATCCTCCGGAGGGGGCGATGGCTGTCCGGTCGTCAATGCCAACACACGTAGATTGAGATCCCCTCATCTTTTTACAAAAATCATTACAGCTCTGTGAGCCATTATTTCCTCCTATAGTCTCTGCTGGACCACTATTTCCACCACTATTTAGATAAAGACATCTACATTCTGCAGAATTTATATTACATTCCTGTAGTGTATTTAAATTTCTTTCATCAGTACCTGTTGCAAAACATCCCATACCAGTACCACATGCACTATATGAATTACGAGCCTCCGGAACAATATCAATATCAGTGTACGTGCAATGACCAGCGGAAACCCCCCCGCTCGTCGCCTTAGCTCCTGGACAAAATGCTCTCTCGGCTACTGATACTCCTCCATATAATTTAAAAATAGGACTATTGCCTTGCCCCTTGATGACTCCTCCTGTAAGTTTGTCAGTCGTGCAAGCATCGCTCGTCGTCCCCGTCATATTGGCCCCGGTATCACAACCATCTCCGTTCCAATCATTGGCTACCTGCGGATTTACAATATCATCCACACGGGTGTCTAGCCCATCGCGGTCGTCATATCGTCCTCTTCCGGCCGCACATAGAAGCATACGACGCTGAGGGCAGTACTGTTGCTGAGTTTTACAATTACCATACAGGCCTCCTATCCATTTTGGTGCCTCGCAACGCTCGCCTAATAATCTATCACAATCTTTATATTTAACTGTAGTTCCTGCATCATGACCTTGACTATTCAGACGTGCCTTCTCACACTCTTCACTAGAATCGAAATCATATCTATTACGTGCAACATCTATAGGCAAAGCCCTAACGCATTTGCTAGATGGCCAACTTGTATCTTCACTAAAGCAGCTTGGGCATGTGTTTGTTTGTTGGTCGCTGTTGTTGGTCTGCCGATTGGTCTGTATTTCGTACCAATTATTCTGCGCATTATTACGCCAGGGAATTAAATTCCAACCTTTATTATCATCCTGATTAAATATAGTAGCTGGATCTATCGGAGCAGGTGTTGGTTTTATTAAACAAGTTCGTGTACTTTTTGGTGGTGGTAAAATTGTAGTTTTACAACCAAATCCTGAACGCCATGATTCAGATCCTCCTGGATAAATACTACCCGTCTCTAGTTGTGCTACACACAAACCATCATTACCGGGTTCTTCTTGACAAATCATTCCAGTAGTACTAGGCCAGAGGGGACTTTCAGCAGAGCAGTCATATGGTTCATAAGCATAAGATACATCTTTACTAACCCATATTTCTGAACGTTTAGAATAATATGTATAGGTTTTATCGGGGCTCTCTCCTGCTGTCTGTTTGTCATAAATACTAATTGTAGCTGGTCCATACTTTTTAACTTTATCTGGATCTGATTTACATGTGCCACATATTCCTTGACCTCCGCCTGTAGGTGAATAATAAAAACCAGGACAATCTGTACCACATTTTTTAGCACACTCCTCTATAGGTATAGGTGTACTTCCTCCAGGATTATCACCATCGCCACCACATTGTAAAGTATGCTTCAATTCATTATCATACCAAGGTTTTTTTTATAGAATAGTAAGTGGTACCAGAAATACTAGAAGTATCTAAATAATTCCCATCATAAACCCGTGGTTTCTTTTCTGGATAAGTAAAGTAAGCTAAACATTTATTAGTTTCAGTGTCAACTTTTGCATATGTACATATATTTACATCCGCCGCCATTCCAAGATATTCTCTTTTTTTAGGTAAGTTGCATGAGGCAGATGCATCACAACGTGATGCGTCCTTGTTCCAAACACATTGGTGATTTATACCGTCTTGAGTAATATAACCTAAACATAATGAACCGTCTTGAGGAGAATAATCTATTGGAAAAGTACTAGAACAATCTGAAGATGAACTATCATATCCTATACATTGTGAAGAGTCTGTGTAACTAGTATCTGAACATACTACAGGATTTGGTGCCTTGCAAAAATATACAGCAGCAGGATTATTCTCTTTAGCCCAAACACATCTACCTTTATCGCTATCATAATAGCATTGTGCTCCTTTAGCCTCCTGGTCCCACAATATATATTTATCACAAGGTGAACCATTCTTCTTCTCAGTAGAATGGGCGTCCACACATGGGTCATCTTTTTCTGGATTAACATATACGGGCTCAGGGTTCTGGCCCAACAACGACGGCACCGTAATAAGACTTCCACAACAATCTTCTATACCTGACTTAGAATCGCATAGTCCAGTATTATTACAATCAAACGTAACAGTTTTTCCTTGAAGTAGATTTCCAGGTTGACAAACTGTACTAGCATTACATATAGCAGAACAGTCATCTGGTGAATTACATTTTGTGCCTTTTCCACACACTTGAACTGCAATTTTAGGACAAGTATCTCCTTTTGTAACATTATAAAAACCGCTTTTAGCAACAGTTTTAGGGAGACAGAATATAGGTTCACTACTAAAATCAGGCTCATGATGACTTTCACAACTAATTGTTATCGTACCATCTAAATGATAACTTACATCAGCTTGATATTGTCCTGTGGAGGTTTCGTAATCAGCTCGGCATACAGCATCTCTAGTTGTCAGTCCGCCCTTATGTGTACAAAAAGTCCCTGTTTGTCTATAGCAGTGTGGCCTCTCCCCACTACAATCATCATCAGTAGTACAAGTTATTTTACCAGAAGCGTCTAATATAAAAGCATCTGTTATATCTTTAGCACAAACAGCTATATTTGTTAAGTCCGGAGGTTGAATATCATCTGTAGCACATGTTCCTCCTCTATTTCCATTATTAAGTACGCCATTTACACCATATAAAGGCGATGTTACTTGCTCTTTAACAGTAGATAGTGAGAAATGAGGATCCCTCCAATCAAAAGCTACTGTATTACAATCAGTGCGGTCAGGATTACAGTTACATAGATGATGTAATTCATCTACCAATCCAGTTGCACTTGTAGAAGAAGCCCCTGAAACAATTTCATTATCTGAATTTAGTATG
>MDTB01216308.1_pt1 | contig 10685 bp, 13 predicted proteins | sample 811161 | NCBI WGS metagenome assembly MDTB01 (sample SAMN05326650, study PRJNA326480) | marine metagenome | isolation source: seawater | place: Mediterranean Sea | collected 2009 | reverse complement strand
TTTATTGACATAATTAAAACTAAATTGCAAGAAACTAAGATTTAAATATCAAAAATGCATCCAATTTTACAACTAATAATTTCTTGTTTTCTATTTTCTGTATTAGCAGTGTTAATAAAATTTACTGCCTCTTACATTCACCCAACTGAACAAGCTTTTTTTAGAAACTTATTTGGTATCTTTTTACTATTACCTTTTTTATTAAGACAAAACCAAGTGGTGAATGAAAAGTCAAATTATAAGCTTCTATTTTTGAGAGGTATTTTTGGTGGCATAACCATGATTTTAATTTTTACTGCTTATACCTTAATCCCTTTATCACAAGCGATGGCAATAAGTTTTAGTACACCTCTTTTTATTTATTTTGGAAGTATTTTTTTTCTGAAAGAAAATTTAAATAAACAAAAAACTTTTTATTTGCTTTTAGGGTTTGTTTTGACCTTAATAATTATTAGACCTGATTTAAAATTACAAATTGGAAGTATTTTTGCCATTATTTCATCAATGACTCATGCAATTGCAGGATTAATTGTTAAAAAGTTATCAGAAACAGAAAATGTATTAACTTTGATGTTTAGTTTAGTGTTAATTATGACACCTATTACATTTTTTCCATCTTTGTATGTTTGGGATACTCCATCAAACTTTTTTGTGTTTTTTTTACTTATTATTATTGCATTAACAGCAACACTTGGAAACTTTTTTTGGACAAAAGCTATTAGCTTAACATCATTAACAAATCTAATGCCATTTGACTTTTCAAAACTTATTTTTGCAACTATTCTTGGTGTTATTTTTTTTGAAGAAAAAATTGATTTAATTACAATTGTATGTGGATCTGGAATTATAATTTGTAACTCATTAATTGCGAAAAATATTAGTAATGAAAAAAAATAAACTCCTTTTTCAATTAATAAGTTGTTTTTTATTTTCCCTTCTTGGTCTACAGATTAAGTTTTCTGCTATTCATAATTCTATTGAGACAATCGTATTTTATAGATCTTTTATTGGGACTATTATTTTGTGTTTGTTATTTCTTTTTTATAAAAAAAAATTAGTTGTGATTTCGAATAAAAATATAAAATTTCATATCTTGAGATCATTATTTGGAGTCTTAGCAATGTATTTTGGTTATAAAGCTCTAACTTTTATCTCTCTTTCATTGGCAAGCACAATTGGTTTTACAAAAGTTTTTTTTGCATCTTTAATGAGTTGGTTTATTCTTAAAGAGCGATTAGAATTAAAAAATTTTGTTCTTATTTTACTTGGTTTTTTCGGTGTTTATTTTATAACTCTTCCGTCAACCGTATCTGAAATTGAGGGAATTATTTTCAGTCTCCTTTCTTCAATTTTTGTCTCGGGGGGAATTATTACTGTTTCATATTTAACTAAAAAAGAAACGACAATGAATATTCTTATATTCCATTCAGCCATTTCCTCTATTTTAACTTTTTTAATTTTCTTCGATGGAATTTCTTTTTATGTTCAAGGAAGTTTTTTTTCACTTTTTCTTCTTACAATAACAGCATTAACTGCCCAATATTTTAATGTTGAATCGTATAGAGATGAAAAAGCTAGTTCAATTATTTTAATAGGTTATACAAGAATTATTTTCTCAACAATTCTTGGATTTTTATTTTTTGAAGAAAAAATTAGTTTTGTAACGTTGTTTGGAATTTTAATTATAATCCTGACTACTTTTTTTATTCAAAAGACTCAACAAAAAAAAGGCTAAGGGCAGGGGAAGGGGTTTTCATTGTGAATCTCATCTATTTCCTTCAGTAAATTAGGAGAAAGTTCAATCTTAACACTATTGATATTTTCTTTGAGTTGCTCAAGATTTGTTGCTCCTATAATGTTGCTAGTTAAAAATTCTCGTGAATTAACAAATGCAAGAGCCATTTCCGATGGAGATAAATTATTTTTTCGAGCTAAGTGATTAAATTTTTCAGAGTACATCAAACCTTTTGGTTTTGTGTATCTAGTAAACATTTCACCAAATAAAGTTAACCTTGCTCCATCTGGTTTTGATCCATTATCATACTTCCCACTTAACATTCCAAAACCTAAAGGCGAGTATGCGAGAAGTCCGCATTTTTCACGAATTGAAACTTCTGCTAAGCCAACCTCATAACTTCTATTGAGGAGAGAATAAGGGTTTTGAACTGACATAACCCTTGGTAAATCAAATTGTTCTGCCAATGACAGAAATTTCATTAAGCCCCAAGGTGTTTCATTAGAAAGTCCAATATATCTAATTTTTCCTTCTTTAACTAACTCTGCAAGAGCTTCTAATTGAATTTTTATATCGACAGAATCATCTTCTTCATGGTGATTGTAAGTTAGTTTACCGAAAAAATTTGCTTTTCTATCAGGCCAATGTAACTGATACAAATCTATATAATCTGTTTTTAGCCTCTTTAAACTCCCTTCAAGAGCAGACGTTATTTGTTCCTTGTTTAATCTAGTTTCCTTGTTTCTAAACCATTTCATTCCAGATCGGCCAGTAACTTTTGATGCTAAAATTACTTTGTCTCTGCATTTACGTGACTTAAACCAATTTCCAATAATAGACTCAGTCGAGCCCCATGTTTCCTTTCTGGGAGGAACGGAATACAGTTCTGCCGTATCAAAAAAGTTAACCCCTTGATCTAGAGCATAGTCCATTTGCTCAAAACCATCGTTTTCATTGTTTTGCTCACCCCAGGTCATGGTTCCCAAACAAATTAAGCTGACGTCTATGTCCGTATTTCCCAATTTCCTATATTTCATTTAACTGAACAATTTCCTTGATTTTATAAAAATCTAACATATTTTTACTATTAATTATTAATAGTATATTATATACATAAATAAACCATTTTATATAGGAGTGTGCAATGGCTTATGACTTCGAGAAAAATGTTAAAACTAGAGTCGAATCTGCGGAAATAGATCTTGGCTTAAAAGCTTACATGAACAAGGTTTACTCGTTTATGGCATTCGGTTTAGCATTAACGGGTGCGTTAGCACATTTAACTGCTAGCCTAGCTTTTGATTTCTCAACTAATACTATGACTTCTTTTGGTGCTGCTATATATGCATCACCATTAGCTTTTATTATAATGCTTTCCCCGTTAGCCTTTATTATAGCGCTAAACTTTGGTGTAGCGAAAATGAAAGAAAGCACTGTACAGATTTTATTCTGGGCATTTGCCGCGGTAATGGGACTGTCTCTTTCATCAATCTTCATTCAATATACCGGTGAATCTGTTGCAAGAGTTTTCTTCATAACAGCAGGTGCTTTTGGGGCTCTAAGCTTATATGGATATACTACAAAAAAAGATCTTTCCGGTTGGGGATCTTTCTTGTTCATTGGTTTAATTGGAATATTATTGGCTTCTATTGTCAACATTTTCTTACAAAGCACTGGAATGCAATTCGCAATTTCAGCAATCGGCGTTCTTGTTTTTGCGGGTTTAACTGCTTATGACACTCAAAGAATTAAAGCAATGTATTATGATGGTTACGGTCAAGAAGGTAAGAAAGCCATTATGGGTGCTCTTACTCTGTATTTAGATTTTATTAACCTTTTCATAATGCTTATCCAATTATTTGGACAAAGAAGATAGTATACAATATTAGTAGTCGGTAGGGTTAAAATTCCTACCGACTCAAACTCCTAAACTCTTGAAAAATTTTACACTTCTTTTTATTTTTTTTGCTCTTTGCTTGCCATCAATAACAGTTTCAAACACAGTTAGTAAAAATCTTCATTTTAATGTTTACAGAAATGACTCATTAATTGGTTATCACAATTTGGATTTTTATGAGAAAGATAATCTAATAGAATCCAAAATTGCAATAAAGTTCGAAGTTACTTTTCTCGGTTTTGTTGTATATGAGTATCTCCACAAAAATCATGAAAAATGGATGGATAACACACTAGTTTTTATGGAAGCTAATACCGATAAAAATGGTGACTTGTTGGACTGTAAAGTTAATAAAAAAGAAAACCAGTTTAAAATTTTAGGAACTAACGGCGATTTAACGCTTGATAAAAAAATCACACCCACGACATACTGGAAATTTGACCAATTAATTACTGGAGAGAAAAATAAAGTTTTGAATTCTCAAGATTGTAGTTACATAAATTTTGAAATTAAATATCTTAGAGATGAAATGATTTATGATAACTCACTTAGAGCTTCACGTTACAAATTATTAGGTAAAGAGTTTACTGGTGATAATGTAAATATTGACATATGGTATAAAGATAAAAAATGGGTGAAAATGATTTTTCTAAAAGATGGGAGTACAATTGAGTATTTTTTAAAGGAATATGACTCTAAAAAAGAATAAAGTTGCATGGATTTCTGGTGGAGGCACTGGTATTGGAAAAGAACTTGCCTTAATTCTTGCTAAACAAGAATATGACGTCATTATAAGCGGAAGAAGAAAAGAAAAATTAACAGAAACAGCAAATATAAATAAGAAAAGAATTCATCCTATTTCTTTGGATGTTAGCAACCCAAACCAGTGTCTGAAAGTTTCAGAGTCTATTTACAAAAAATTTAAAGAAATTGATTTACTTATTCTCAATGCTGCAATTTATAGTCCAGGATCAATTACAAAAATTTCTACGGCAGAGGCCAAAAAAGTCATAGATATAAATCTTTTAGGTGCAATCAATTGTCTTTCGCCTGTAGCCAGAGTAATGCAGAAAAATAAAAAAGGTCATATTGTTTTTATATCTTCTCCAGCTGGTTATCAGGGGTTGCCTGGAGGAGGGTTTTATGGTGTTACTAAATCAGCTCTAACTTTTTTAGCCGAAACTTTAAACATTGAGTTTCATAAAAGTAAAATCAAAGTACAGGTTGTAAACCCAGGTTTTGTAAAAACACCAATGACAGATCAAAATCCTTTTTTTATGCCCTTTTTAATGACACCCCAGAATGCTGCAAAAAAAATTTACGGAAAACTAAAAAGTAAAGAATTTGAGATCTATTTCCCGAAAAAACTTATTATTCCCATGAAATTATTAAGGTTATTGCCCTACAGTATTTATTTTTTTCTAATTAAAAAATTAATAAAACTTCCCTAATGAAACAAGCTTTGCAAAAATATCTTAATCACTTTGAAAGACTTCAAGACAATAAAATAGATGACCTTTTATCTACAGTTTCTGAAAACTTCATATTCGAGGACCCGTTTCAAAAAATAAAAGGTAAGAGTCAATTTAAAGCTTTACTCAAAAAAATGTTTACAAGGCTAAAGAAACCAAAATTTAAAATCATAATGGTTTATGAACATAAACTTGTAAATATAGTTAAGTGGAATTTTAGTTGTGAGTTTTTAAAAAAGACAATCTCATTTTCAGGTATGAGTGAAATTTATATCGAGGAAAAGTTAATAACAAAGCATATTGACTATTGGGACTCCGGAAGTAATTTTTATTCACATCTTCCTGTAATAGGATCAATTTTTAGAGTAATTCACAAATAGTTAATTAATTTTTAAGAATGTTATAGATACTACTCCGATATTAAGACCCCACTTTTTTAATTCTGCCCTATTCATAAGAATATTTTTATCTTGTAAAAACATCCAATCATCAAAATCAACCAAAATTGTGCTGTCACCAACTTTCAAGTTAAGCTTATATTTCCAATTTAGAGCATTACCTTCAGATATACCTTTAGCCTCTCCAACAACATCTGAAGCAGTGCCACTATATTTATTATTTCCTAAAATATTGATCGTCCAAACTCTAGAATCTTGTTCGCCATCATCATATAGAAACTTTTCATCAAGAGTGAGTGTATCAGATTCTAATGTCCCAGTAATATCAACTTTAAATGTTCTCTTTAAATTACCAAACCTATCATGAAACATTCCCCAGGCTACTGTCTTGCCTTCAAAATAATCTTCTAAGGAGAATGTTGGTTGGCTTCCTTTGAACTTTTCTATATTCATCTGACTACTACAAGAACTAATTAAAAAAATAAAAATAGTAAAAAAAAATCTCATCGTTATTAAATTAACTTAAATAATATTAACAATATATTTTTTTTTGAATTTTTTGAAGTTCATTTTCTTTTAATTTAAAATTTATAAGTAAATAAGCAGCTAAAAGCTTAAGTAAGATTGGTGCCAAAGCGTAAGAAATTATTATAAAAAGTCTAACGTTTGCATTAATTTCGCCATCTGTGTCAAAATCTAAAACCCCCATTATTCCAAATACAAAAATACTTACTACAGCAAAAGCAAACTTGTTTAGAAATGTTATAATTGAAAAAAGTACACCAGAGATATCCTCACTAAATTTACTACGATGCCAATCGGTTATATCAGCTTGAATGGATGGTGGTATTATTAAATCGGCCCCTAGACAAAATCCGGTTATACAAGAGATTATTATAAAAAATAAAAAATTGCCATTTTCCAAAAAAAATACCAAAAGAAAAAACATTGCTGACAAAAATAAAGAAATACTCCACACTTCTTTTTTTCCATATTTTTTACTGATAATCGTCCAAAAAGGAACACCAATTATTGCAAATAAAAAGTAAAAAAATAAAGTTGTTTGTCTATTTGAATCATCGCCGCCTAGAACATAAGTAATAAAGAAAGCAAATAACACCATTGGAAATACATTTGCTAAATTATTTACAACTAACACAAAAAAAATTTTCGAAAAATATATATTTTTTCTAAGGTTTTTAAAAACTTTTTTAAATTTTATTTTTTTTTCATTTGTTCTTCTATTTTCTGGAATCAAACTACAAAATAAAATCAGACCCATTAAACCAAATAATAAAGCAATAATAACTATATTTTCCAATAACTTTTCGTTACTAATACTAAAAAACATTGGGATACCAAGAGAACAGAAAAGTCCGAGTAAAATGAAAAATTCGCGAGTTGCACTAAGCTTAGTTCTTAAGAAATAATTTTTTTCCAAATCATATCCAATCGATAAATAAGGAATTTGAAACATCGTCCAACCAATATACAAGATAGAGAGCCAAACTAAGAGAAATATCTCCTGATCTACATCTTGTTTCAAAAAAAGTTGCGTAAGGGCCAGACCAGATAAAATTCCACCTATTAATAGATAAACCTTTCTTGGAAAAAAATTTTTATCATTCAACCACCCCATAAGTGGATCTGTGATTATGTCAACAATCTTTGATAAAAAAATAAGTATTCCAATTACTGAAATTTTGAAACCATGCACTTCTGCAAAAAAAGCTGGAAGCATAATCATTACTGGAAAGGTAGGGATAGAAAATGCAAACGCTGGGAATGCATAAATCGTATTTCTTAAAAAAATAGATTTCAATCTAAGCTTTCTTAATTAGAAATTGGCCAACATTAATATTACCAGATTTAAAACCTCCCTCACAATATCCTAAGTAATAGTTCCAAAGTCTTTTAAAACTTTCACTAAAACCAAGGCTTTTTATGCAGTCCCATGAATTCTCAAATGACTCAGACCATATTCTTATTGTTTTAGCGTAGTCATTTCCAAACATTTTTTTATTTTTAATATGAAGGCCTCTCGATGTTATTACCTTATTCATTTCCTCTATTGAGGGAAGCATGCCACCAGGAAATATATAGGTTTGGATAAAATCTGGAAACTTTTTATATTTTTGAAAAAATTCATCCTCAATTGTGATTGTCTGAAGCCCTATTGATCCATCGGACTTTAGATTTTTCTTTAAAACATCAAAGTATTTCGACCAGTATTTTTCTCCAACTGCCTCAAACATTTCTATAGAAACAATTTTATCATATTTACCGTCAATATTTCTGTAATCTAGAAGTTTTACATCAACCTTATCTATAAGCTTGTCTTCGTAAATTTTTTGCTTTGCTTTCTCATACTGTTTTTTTGAAATTGTAATTGCTGTAACATTTGCTGAGTATTTTTTTGCTAAAAAAGAAGAAAAACCTCCCCAACCACATCCTATCTCAAGTATTTTATCATTTTCTTTTACGCCCGTGATATTTGCAAGATTTTCATATTTATTAATTTGGCCTTTAAGAAGGTTATCCTCAGGGTTCTTGAACATAGCTGATGAATATGTCATTGATTCATCTAACCATTTTTCATAAAATGAATTTCCCAAATCATAGTGAAAAGATATATTCTTTTTAGATCCAGACCTACTATTTTTTTTTAAGTGATGCTTAAGCCTTAAATACAAAATGGTAAACCATTTTCCTCTAACGTATTTTGAAAACTCGTGAAAATTTCTTGCACCCCATTCTAGAAAATTAGTAAGATTAGATGTTTCCCAGTTTCCATCAACGTAACTTTCAGCCCAACCAAGATCCCCTCTTAAAAAAAAATCACTAATGCATTTCTCTTTTAAAATTTTTATATCTGCATTAGGTCCTGAAAGCTTTCCCTTAAAAAAGAATAGAGGTTTGTTGTCCTTATAAACACGTATTGAGCCATATTTACTCTGTGCTAAAACGTTTAAAAACAAATTTAATTTAGTTTGGGTATTAAAAAGCATTTTATGTTAGCCCTCTGAAAAAAAGTTTTTTGGTTTTTTTGGTTTTTTTATATATGTTGCACCCTTTACAAAAAGTTTCAAGGCTTCAAAGTGTATTCCAGCTGTAACCTTAAGGTTTTGAAAAAAGTTCTTAAAAAATATTCTTAAAATATTTTTATCATTCATCTCAATTGATCTTCCTTTAAATGATGCCTTAAAAATTTTTTGATTATTAATATTGTAAATTATAAACAGTTTTACAAAATTACTGTCAATAGTAAAAGTGATTACATAATGACCATTTATATTAAAAAATGGAGAAACGTGAAATCTTTTTTTAACAATATTTTTTTTGTTTATTTCGCAATAATATGAATGTCTTTCATTGAATGTATTGCTAACTTCATAAATTATAGCAGCTGCTTTATTTTTATCATCGAAACCAACAAAAACTGTTATCGGATTAAAAACATAACCTAAGATTCTAGGCAAACAGAACGACTTTATATCATTAATATTTTTTTTGCCTTTTTGTGAAAATTTTTTTTTTTAAGATTTGATATGTGTTATTTAAATTTTTACCAACCTCACCGTGATCTCTGTCGTAAAATGAAAACAAAGTAAATCTGTTTTGTTTAAAAAATTTATATTTTCGTTTAAAATTTAATGAAAACCAAAAATAACAAAAGTGATAACTAAATGAATGAATAAAAGGCTTATACCTTGTGTGTGAAACAATACCTTCATATAAAGTATCATTAGTATTGTTAATTTTTTTCATTACTTCTTTCTAATATTTTTTTAACAATATGCAACGCGGAAGTAATGCCATCCTCATGGAAACCATAACCTAAGTATGCACCACAAAACCATATATTTTTCGTTCCTTGTATATTTGTTATTTTTTTTTGATTTTTAAATGTATTAAAATCAAACAATGGATGGTCATAATATATTTTTTTAAATAGTTTTTCCTTTGAAGGTAAAGTTGATGGATTTAGAGAAACAAAAATATTTAAATTAGTGTTAAGTTTTTGAAGTTTATTCATCCAATATGTTACGTTTACACCATTTTTATTATTTTTATCGTCTATGTAATTCCAGCTAGACCAAACTTTTCTAGATTCTGGCATTAATTTTTCATCAAAATGAACATACACTTTGTTTTTTGTATATTTTATATCTTCAAACATTTTTTTTTCTTCTTTTTTTAAGTTAATTATATTTTTTACCTGATCTGAATGAACTGCAATTATAAGATGGTCGTATTCTTTTTTTTTTCCCTTCACATCGAGAAAAATTTTATTTTCTTTGCTATGTAAAAATTTTACAGAGCTATTCTTATAGGCTGAAATATTTTTTGTCTTAAGAATTTTTTCAACATAATTTTTACTTCCACCCAACACAGTTCTCCATCTTGGACGATTAAAAATTTTAAGGAGCCCGTGATTTAAAAAAAACATTACAAACTTCTCAAATGGATATTTTTTTATTTCATCAATCTCCGAAGACCAAATACTCGCTGCCATTGGGTAAAGATGTTTGTCTTTATAATAATCAGAGTAATTTTTTAAATCTAAGTATTCTTGAATTGTATAATTTTTATATTTACCAATATGCTTTTTAGCTAACAAATTAAAAGAAACAATTTCACACAACATTCTCCAAAAATTAATATTTAGTAAATTTTTTCTTTGGGAAAATAACGATGACAAATTAGTTCCTGAATATTCAAAATTATCAATTTTATTTGAAACAGCAAATGACATATCGCTTGCATAAGATTCAACATTTAGCTCTTCAAAAAGATTACATAGATTTGGATAATTAATTTGATTGAATACAATAAAACCAGAATCAACGTTAATTTTGTCTTCTTTATATTTGATTATTTGTGTGTGAGTATGTCCACCAAAATAGGAGTTTTTTTCAAATAGATCTATTTTGAAATTCTTAGAGAGATAATATGCAGAAGATAAGCCTGATATGCCGCTACCAATCACTGCAATCTTTAAATTCCTCATTAAATTATATTATGAGAAAAAAAACTAAATTAAATCAAAAAAATCAATATATTGTTTGACAACAGTATTTAACAACTATATATTGTTATAGGGCTAGTATGATAATAACAAAATTTTGTGCAATAACATTCTCATCAATATTTTTGTTGTTACTAGTCTCAAGTCTATTTTA
>MDTB01113286.1_pt1 | contig 10685 bp, 3 predicted proteins | sample 811161 | NCBI WGS metagenome assembly MDTB01 (sample SAMN05326650, study PRJNA326480) | marine metagenome | isolation source: seawater | place: Mediterranean Sea | collected 2009 | reverse complement strand
CACTTCTGCTGGTGATTTGACTCTTGAGGCTGGAGCTACAAATGCAAAAGTAGTCATAAAAGGTGACCATGAAAGTGCAACTGCTGTCCATATTGATGGTAATGCGAATGCCGCTTCAATAGTAGATATTGATGCTGGTGTATTAGATATAGATTCTGCTGGAAATGCCGATATACTTGCTGGTGGTACAATGACGATTAAGGGTGCTGGAGTTTCTAAGTATGGTGATGATACAGGAACATTAGATTTTAGTGGAACTGGAGCAGTAACAGATACAGGAGTTACTACATATAATCTATCTCCATCTTCAACATTTGATATAGATGCCGTTGGAGCCGTAACGGTAGATTCGGATGCTGGTTTGACACTTGGTGGTTCTACTGTTGATGTTGATGCTGATGGTGGAACTTTATCATTAGATGGTTCTGGTGGTATCAATATAGGTCATACTGCAGATGTTGCTATAGATATCGAGTCAAGTACATTTGATATAGACGCAAGTGCTGGGATTACGATAGATGGAACTACAGTTTCTATAGATGGTACTGCTGCATCCAATGTTACTGTAACTGGTAATGATTTAACATTATCTACGGCAACAAGTGGTAATGTCATAATGGATTCAGCTGGAACAGTTGGCATTGGAACAACAAGTACTACAGGTATTACTATCGGTAAGTCAGGTATAACAACAACAATCAATGGTGATTTAGATGTAAATGGTACTTTAACTACAATTGATAGTACAAACTTACAAATACAAGATAAATTTATACAAGTTGCTAGTGGTTCTACTTCATCCACAAATGGTGGATTGATAGTTAATACAACAGCTAATGGTTCAGGTTCAGCATTTTACTATGATGGTGATGTTGATAGATGGGCATTAACAGGTGCAGGAGATACTGGTCATACAGATTTAACCGTAACTCCAAGACAATTTGTTAGTACCGTATCACAATCAGCAGTTCCACCAGGAGCTACACCAGGTGATTTTGGGAATTCGGACAGTTCTCGTAGAGGTATGATACATATACAGACTGGTGATGATGCAGGTACAAAATCTGTAGATGGAGATATTTGGATTTATTCATAAAATAAAAGAGGTTACATTATGGCTTTAACAGCTAAGAAAGCAAATGTCATCGTGGAAGAGATGGCAAAGTTAAACAAACAAGAAGTTGCATTTTTGTTTGAATTAATAAAAAGTTCAATGGTTCCTGGTAAACATATACATATTGCCATGGACATTGTAAATAAGTTAAAAAACCAATATAAACTTTGGGATAAAAAGGATTTAGTAATAACTAAAGAACAAAAAGCTAAAAAAGTCTTAAATAAAAAGATTCAAGATGCACAACAAGAAACTGTTAAAAGAGTAAAACAGACGGATGGTGAGATTTGGATAAAAGACGAGGAAGATTAACTTTATTGGCCTGTCATTTGGCGATGATAGGAAGTGGGCTCGAAAGAGTAACCAACCATAGGGAGAATAATTAAATGCCAAGTTGGAAGAAAGTCATTGTATCTGGCAGTGATGCTAGGATATCTACATTATATACATCAGGTCATGTTACTGCTAGTAGTCATGTATTGGTCGAAGGAAATTTAACAGGCCTTAATACATCAACTGCATCATTTGCTTACTTTACTGCTAGTGGCGGTACAACGAGTTCTTTTGATGCTGTCGATGCTAATATGTATTTTGGAGATGGTGGTGGATTAAGTAATGTTCTTCATACAACTAATGCTTCAACTCAAACTATAAATGGTTCTAAAAGATTTCTTAGTGAATTAACACTTGATTATGGTGCACATATAAAAAATAATGAAGGTATTAGATTTGATGGAAGTAGTGCAGATGCTAATTATACTGAATTATTAGCAGAAGATCCAAATGCACAAAGAACTATACAACTACCAAATGCGGATGGTACGATTGCATTAACAAATCAGTTACATAGTGCAGTTACTTTAGACACTACTAGTTACGATTATTTGTCTTTATCAGGCCAAGCAATTACTTTAGGAAGAATAAATATTGAGGAAGATACTAATTTGGCAGCAGGTTCTGGATTATCATTATCTGGTGCAACGATTTCATTAAATTCTGCAGCTGTAACTGGTTCGTGGTCATCACGATATTTTAACACACTAACCGCTGTTGGTTTAAGTGGTTCATTGGGTGACAATGCATCTACTATTAGAAGTTTAACTAAAGCGGGTATAAGTGGTTCTTTAGGAACTAATGCAACTTTAATCAGAGGTTTAACAGCAGCTAATATAAGTGGTTCTTTTACAGCTGTCTCCCATAGTTTACAGGCAAGAGTAGGTGGTGTTATATCTGGTGTAAGTGGTTCATTAGGAGACAATGCTGCTACAATAAGAACTTTAACCAAAGCTGGTATTAGTGGTTCATTTACAATAGTATCTCATAGTTTACAAGATAGATTGACAACCGAAGAGGCAAATATTGATACTTTAGAATCAAGAGTTGGTCAATCATTAAATACTACTGATTCTCCAGTATTTAGTGGTTTGAGAATAGAAGGTGATTTATTAGCAGAAAGATATATTGTAAGTTCTTCCGTTACACATTTGACATCAAGTTTTTCAAGTGGTTCAACAATATTTGGTGATTCTACTGATGATACACATCAATTTACAGGTTCAGTTTTTATAGGTTCTGGTTCAATAAGTGGTTCACATCAGTCCGTAGCATCTTTTGGTACAATAAATGCTAAATCATTTACTGGTATATTTCAAGGTGCTTTAAGTTCATCTGCACAAATAAAAGATGCGATAAGTGGTTCATTCAATGCTACAAGTGCTAGTATAGTTACTATTCGTAATACTGAAAGTCAAAGTATGGCTGCTAGATTAGCAAATGTAGAGGCAGGTAATGTTGGGGATGGTAGCAGTTCAGGTACTAATACAGGAGATGTTACATTAAATACTGGTACTGCTGATTATTTAAGTATATCAAATCAACAAATTGTATTAGATCAGATAGAATTAAGTACCGATGTTACAGGTCAGTTAGCCCCAAGTCATTTGACTACTAATGATACAAAACTTTTTATAAGTGGTGCATTTAGTGGAACTAGTAGTAGTCTTGCTACTCGTATTGATAATTTAGTTACAAATAGTGGTTCTTTTAGTACTAGAATTACAAGTGTAACCCAAAGTATAGCCAATTTAAAAACAAGAATGGGTACTGAAGAAACCAACATTGATAATTTAGAGGCTAAAGTAGGACAATCACTAAACACTTCTGATTCACCAGTATTTAGTGGTTTGAGAGTTTCTGGTGATATCCATGCAGAAAGATATATTGTATCTTCATCAGTATCAGTTATAACTTCTTCATTTAGTAGTGGTTCTACAATATTTGGTGATTCTACTGATGATACACATACTTTTACAGGTTCTCTATTAATAACAGGAAGCGTATCAGCTAACAATTTAACTTCTAACAATTTGACTGCTGATAGTTCAAGTATATCATCAAGAGTATCCACATTGGAAGCAGATCCTGGTGGTATTTTTTCTCCAACTGGTTCAATCCAATCTACTATAAATGATGTATTAATTACTGGTTCATTACAAATATCAAGTTCAAAATCTGAAACTGCAATTAAAGCCGCAAATATACAAAATGGATATCCTACATCTAACAATTGGGGAGAGAGTTTAAATGGAAGTTATTTTAATAATTTTACTAATGAAACTCATGTAAGTGAAATTTTGAGATTTATAGCAGGTGCTATGAGTCATAGTTTAGATGTATCAGATGCTGCACCAAATACAAAAACAATTAATAATGTCACAACTGCATTTTCTGGTGATACTACCGTTACTAAAAATAGTTTATTTAGTGGTGTATTGGGTAGTGGCCATGAAAGTGCTAAATTATCCATGCATTATACAGCTTCTAGTTATGTACATACAAGTTTAATAGACGAGAATGATGAAGTAATAAAATATTTAATACATAAGGGGTTTGCAACATCAGCCGAGAGAGGTAATTATGGTAATGATACGGGAAAACATCCATTTATAGATGGATGGGGAACTAACATTCCAAATAATATTTCTACTAATGCAGTATTTCAAGATTATGCTTTTTCAGTAACTTCTGTAGCTGGTGGTTCTTCACAAGTGAGTTCTTCTGCAGATGCACAGTTATTTGGATTAGGAACTTTAAGTAGTGGTACTGCTAACGAATATAAAGTTAGAGTTGCGGCTTCACAATCATTTAGTGATACTAATACTGTTACTACTCCAGCTGCTAACCAAAATACCTTTCACACACATTCTTTTGTAGATTATACACAAAATTCTTTTGGAACATCTAATGGGTTAAATTTGACAAAGATTAATACATCACAACCAGCTGTAATACCAGCTGCATATCAAGATGGTAAGTTTACATCCGTTGCTGGACCAATGACTGGTAGGTTTAAAACTGCTGGTGGTTCTGGTGAAAATAGTATTTCTGCTAGTGGATATTATAGATTTCATGATATTAAAGTTGCTATAAAATCTGGTAGTGGTGATTTTAATTATAAAACAGTTAGTGGTGGGGAAGGTAATAATAAAAATCAATTTTATTTATATGTTGGTGATATAAATGCCAATATTACTAATAATTTACCTGGAGTCAGTATACCTAAATTTGGTATTAAAAGATCATCATTTTCTTATACAAAAAGAAGTTTAAGTGGAGCTCCTTATATATTAACCACCAGTTATGGTCATGTATTTAGTTCAAATACCAGCAATACTATATTTGAACCAGCATATGCTCCGTTAAATTGTTTAGAACATAGTTTAACATCTGATGGTTTCAATACTATTGGAACTACAGCATTAACAAATACAACTGTAAATATTGATGCTAACGGTGTTAATACCAGTCAGAATCTTGTTAGGGGAGTCATTCCAAATGGTCATACCGATCATTCAAGTGGTCTTAGATTTGATGGTGAAATACCAAAGCATAATGATTTTGCATTTATGTCATCTTCATTTAGTTTTACTTTAGATAGTAGTTTTAATAATGTGGTACAAACTAGAACTGCACAACAATCTGTAAATTATACTACTAATTTCAAATCCACTGGTAGAACTTGGCGTAATACTACTAATTATGTCGATTCCACTCAAATAACATATTATGATGCAACTTTATTTGCACAACCATCTGCTAGTGGTAGTATGGCAATTTATAGTTTTGCACAAAATTATGATTCAAATAATTTACAGGATACAACAGAAACTTTTACAGGTGAAAGTCATAGAATACAGTTAAATAATAATGTTTTAGATTTTAACGGTGATGCTTGGAATATAACTGAACAATATAATACTTTGGGTAGAACTGATTTACAAGTAAAACCAGGATATTTAGTAAATCCAGCTGGAAGTTATGGATATTGGTATCCAACAACATATACTGGTCCTGGAACTGCTATTGCTGGATCAAGTGGTGCTTACTATAGATATTATATTAGAAGATTTCAAACAAATGGTAGCACATTTAATAGTATGACTATAAATGTTGGTGCTGCTTTATATAAATGGAGATTGGATACTTCTTCACCATCTGATAATGTTTCGGTTGGTATAATATTCAAAAGTTTTGCTTCGAATGGAGGTTCAAGTAGTACTTATACAAGAATATTCGATCCATCAGATTTCACCGGCAATGATGTTGGTGATTCTGTTGGTGGTATATATAATAATCCATTTAGTGATAGTATAAATAAAAGAGGCAATCCCAATGGTAGTGTTAGTGGTACAACATATACAATACCATTAAGTAATGCAGACGGACAAACTTTAGATGCAAGCAATAATGAGATATATGTGATAATTAGATATAGAAACAATCCAACACCTATAACAGGTATAACATTGACTTTTAGTTAAGGAATAGGAAATGGCATTAGATAAAGAAAAAAAATCGAGTAGACTGTTAGCCTCAAGAAGGTATACACATGATACCTATACAGATGCACAAGATGCTTTCACCAGTACACTGGATATCCAAGCATCGGAAGTATATACTCAAGCTAATTTAATACCTACAAGTTCATTACCATTTAGTGGTAGTTCTCAACACGAAAGTACTCATACTGTTGATGGTGAGGTTGTTTTAAAGTATTATTATAGACAAAGATTAGTAAAATCAACAACTAATAATCAAGTTTGGTTTTTTTGTGATCCTGTTTCTACAGCAAATGACATACCATCTACAAGTGCTCAGGTAATTACAGGTTCTCAGCAGACAAATTTTATATCACCAAAATATTCTATACCAGGTCTTGCAAATTCAAATGTTGAGGCTGGTACTCCTGGATATGGCGTAAAGTTATTTAAAACCAATCACAATACAGCGAATTCGGTTAGTGATTCTGATTTAGTTTCACCAAATAATTATATCTTTGATTATAAAACTGGTATAGTACAATTTTCTAATATGAGTGTTGTACCATCCAATAGTGAAAGATGTTGGATGAGTGCTTATCAGTATGTAGGTAAAACTGCCGCAACACTTCTTAAATCCACTCAAGGTGAATTTACAGAGTTTCTTGGAAATGTAAGTGGTAGTGGGACATCGACAGGATCTTTTGGTAAAATAATATCTAATACTAGTGGTGATGTAGACCAACAGATAAGTAGATTGGATACCGCTAGTTCAAGTTTTGCGCCGTTGGTAAATTATGTAAATCCAACAGATGGTACTTTAGTTGATCAAAGTGTTAGGCGACACCAAACTCAAGTCAAATTTAGAGAATTGATACTTGGACCATGGGGAAATCCAAGTCAAGATGGAAATCATGGAACTCCAAATCTTGTAGTTTCTGGTAGTATGAGAGTAGTAGGTGATATATTGGCAGAAAGGTATATTGTTTCATCATCCGTTTCAATAATAACACAATCTTTTAGTCAAGGTAATACTATTTTCGGAGATACTTTAGATGATACTCATCAGTTTACTGGTTCATTAGATATAACTGGTTCATTAAAAGTTAGTGGGTTGAATGTTATTACTGGTTCTTCACAACTTGCTGATGCTATTAGTGGTTCATTTACAGCAACAAGTCAGAGTATAGCAAACTCAAGAATTTTACAAAGTCAAAGTTTTCAATCAAGAATAGCAAGTGTTGAGGGTGGTAATGTAGGTGGTGGATCTGTTGGTGGTACAAATACTGGTGATGTTTCGATGGGTGGTTTATATGATTATGCTACAATAACTGGAACACAAGTTTTGACATTAGGTCAAGTAAATTTAAGTACTGATGTTACAGGTTCATTAGGAGCAATACATTTAACGAATACTACTGCTGCTACTGCTATTAGTGGAGCCTTTACTGCTGATAGTTCTTCTATTTCAACAAGATTGAGTGAGGTAGAGGCTGGTTCAACTTCTAAAACATTAGTATCAAGTTCTGCACAAATATCAGATGATATTAGTGGTTCGTTTATAGCTCCAAGTAGTAGTTTTTCAACACGAGTAAGTTCTTTAGAAAATAATTCGGTTTTTACTGCAGCTGGTGTTAGTGGCTCATTAGGACCAAATGCTACGGATATTAGAAAACTAACCATAGCAGGTATTAGTGGTTCTTTAGGACCAAATGCTACTGATATTAGAAAATTGACTATTACTGGTATTAGTGGTTCTGTTACTTCATTAAGTGCATCTTTTGAATCAAGGGTATCATCATCTCAAAGTGATATAGGTGTATTACAAGCAACTTCTGTTACATTAAATGGTACACAAACTTTAGGAAATAAAACTTTAAATGGACCTAAAATAACAAATAATATAGACCTTAGAGGTGGTAGTAAGATTGTATTCGAAGGTGCTACAACTGATAATTTTGATACCACATTGTATGTTGTAGATCCAGATGCTGATAGAACAATTAATTTACCAAATGCTAGTGGAACGGTATCATTAGTTGGAAATACAGAAACTTTATTAAATAAAACATTGACAAGTCCTGTAATAAATGATCCTGTTCTTACTGGTGCTGAATTTAGAGAAAATATAAAAATAAAAGAGGCTGTTGTAAATGGTGATCAATATATTCAAATTTCAATTCCATCAGATATATCAACTTCACCTACTATAACTTTACCATTACCTACTTCGTATGGAGGTGATATTAATGCTAATGAATTTATTTTAACAAATAATGTACAAACTTTAAGAAATAAGACTATGGAATCATTAACCATAAGTGGTTCTATAGGTGGAAATATAAGTGGTTCAATAACTTCAACAGGTTCTTTTGGTACTTTAAGAATTATAGATATATCACAACCAAATATTAAAATAGTATCAAGTTCTATTTCTACAAGATTAACAACAGAAGAGGCTAATGTAGATGTATTGCAAACTGCTAGTCAAAGTTTATCTACGAGAGTAACCTCAAACGAGGGTGATATAAGTACTTTACAAAATAGAACTTTAACTGCTGGTGTTGGTTTAAGTGGTGGAGGAAATCTAACAGACAATAGAACTTTTAATGTAGATTTCTCAGATTCAGATTTACAAAGTGGAATAAGTGGTTCATTAGGAGTAAATGCTGCTACAATAAGAACTTTAACTAAAGCTGGTATAAGTGGTTCTTTAGGATCCAATGCAACAGATATTAGAAAACTTACTATTGTTGGTATTAGTGGTTCATTGGGACCAAATGCTACAGATATTAGAAAATTAACAATTGCTGGAATAAGTGGTTCTTTTACACCGATGAGCTCTAGTTTATCCACGAGAGTAACTGCATTAAAAGTAGATAGTGGAAGTTTTTCAACTAGATTAGGTGAGTTGGAAGGAAGTGAAATAACAGAAATAACTGCTGGTACTGGTTTAAGTGGTGGTGGAAATGCTGGTAATGTTACGGTAGACATTGATTTTTCAGATTCAGATTTACAAAGTGGAATAAGTGGTTCATTTACAGCACCAAGTTCTTCATTTTCCACTAGAATAAATACATTAGAGGGTACTGGTACAGTTCAAGGCCTTGGCACTAGTGATAAGGTGACATTTAGTCAGGTTACTGGTAGTAGTATGAAAGTCACTGGTAATATGAAGGTTGGTGGTACGATATTTGCACAAGAATTTAAAACTGAATTTGTCAGTTCCTCTGTAATATTTTCAAGTGGTTCAACAAAATTCGGTGATGATATTGATGATACACATAGCTTTACAGGTTCATTGTTTATTAGTGGTAGTACAACTGCAAAATCCTTTGCTGGTATATTTAGTGGAGCTCTAAGTTCCTCTGCTCAAATTGCAGATGATATTAGTGGTTCATTTATAGCACCAAGTTCCTCATTTTCTACCAGAGTCACTACTACAGAAACAAGTATTACTGCATTACAAACAGATAGTCAGAGTTTTGCTAGTAGAATAACAACGGAAGAAGGAAATGTCGATACATTACAAGCTATAACTTTAACTGCAGGAACTGGTTTAAGTGGTGGAGGAAATCTAACAGACAATAGAACTTTTAATATAGATTTTAGCGATTCAGATTTACAAAGTGGAATAAGCGGTTCATTGGGACCAAATGCTGCTACAATAAGAACTTTAACCAAAGCTGGTATAACTGGTTCATTTACTTTAGCTAGTTCAAGTTTTTCAACGAGAATAACTGCAGAAGAGGGTAATGTTGATACATTACAAGCTAGACAAATATTAGGTGGTGTAGGTTTAAAAGACGGTGGTGATTTGACCGCTGATAGAACTTTAAATATAGATTTTGGTGATAGTACATTTCAAACTGGTATTAGTGGTTCATTTACAGCATTAAGTTCTAGTTTACAATCAAGAGTGGCCGCTATGGAAGTAAACATAGACGATGATATGACTTTTGCTGGTGATAGTGGCGGTGATTTAGTAATAGATTTTGATAGCGAAACATTTACAGTTGCTGGTGGAACAAACGCAACTACTGTTGGTAGTGGTAATACACTTACTGTAAATGTAGATGATGCATTTTTAGTAAATAATGCAGATGATACAACAAGTGGAACTATAACTGCAGCAGGATTAATTACTTCTGGCAACATAAGTGGTTCAGTAATATCAACTGGTTCATTTGGTAGAGTAGAAACCAGTGGTCATTTAGTTCCAAAATCTGCAAATACTTCTGATTTAGGTTCACCAGTTAATAGGTGGCGAAATATATATTCTGCTGACTTACAGTTAAGTAATGAAAATACAGAAGGAAATGAAATTGATGGCACAAAAGGTTCGTGGACCATACAGGAAGGTAGCGATGACTTATATTTATTGAATAGAAAGAATGGAAAAAAATACAAGTTTAAACTTGAGGAGATAACTTAATGGCTATATTAAGTAGTTTATTTACTGGTTCATTTCAGACCACCGGCTCATTTGGTAGGGTAGATGTCGATAAAAATGTATCTGCAGAATCCTTTACAGGTATATTTGAAGGTGCATTAAGTTCTTCTGCTCAGATATCGGATGATATTAGTGGTTCATTTGTTGCTCCAAGTTCTAGTTTTTCTTCAAGAACAACCACATTAGAATCCACTTTAGCATCCGAACAAACCAATATAGATAATTTACAATCAGATAGTGGTTCATTTAGTACGAGAGTAACTAATTTAAAATCAGATTCGGGTAGTTTTTCAACAAGAGT
>MDTB01111246.1_pt1 | contig 10685 bp, 8 predicted proteins | sample 811161 | NCBI WGS metagenome assembly MDTB01 (sample SAMN05326650, study PRJNA326480) | marine metagenome | isolation source: seawater | place: Mediterranean Sea | collected 2009 | reverse complement strand
GGATGAAAACCTGAGGTCCTAACCGATAGACGAACGGGCCAATCAGGGTGCAAATTTAATTTAAATTTTAATATATCAATAAGATTTTGAAAATATTACTTTATAGCGAGCAGGTTCACCAGAATAGATACATTTAACGCCTCTATTGTTAAAGTCATCAGGGATACATCTTATAGTTGCTTTTGTTTCTGATTTTATCGCTTCTTCAGTTGCGCTAGTTCCATCCCAACCTGCAATTATAAATCCACTTTGAGAAGAAATCAATTCTTTAAACTCATCATATGAACTGGCCTCATGAGTATGATTTTTTAATCTTTTTTTAGACTTTAGTATCATTTCCTTTTGGATTTTATTTATAGATGATTCTACAATAGATGTTAATTCAGAAAACTTAGCAGAAACTTTCTCAAGATTATATCTGAAGAAAATATCAAACTCATCTTCTTCAGCTTCCTTTTCTCCTATAACTATTCTCATTGGAATTCCTTTAACCTCTGAATCATTTAGTTTAAAGCCAAGGCTTATATTCTCTCTATCATCAATCTTAACTCTTACTCCTGTATTTTTAATTGAGTTATATAAAACATTTGTCTTATTTAATATTTTTTCAGAGCTTTGCTCAGACTTAATTAAAGGAATAATAATTATTTGAGTTGGTGCAAGTAATGGAGGAAGGATTAAACCATTATCGTCACTGTGCGACATAATTAGAGCACCCATTAATCTAGTCGAAACACCCCAAGAAGTAGCCCAGACATATTCTAGTTTTCCCGATTTATCTGCAAACTTAACATCAAAAGCCTTAGCAAAGTTTTGACCAAGAAAATGAGATGTACCAGCCTGCAAGGCTTTTCCATCTTGCATTAATGCTTCAATACAAAGAGTTTCTTCAGCACCAGCAAATCTTTCTGACTCAGATTTTGATCCTTGAATAACTGGCATAGCCATATATTTCTCTGCGAACTCAGAATAAATATTGTTAATCAATTTTGTTTCCTTTAAAGCTTCCTCTTTTGTTGCATGTGCAGTATGACCCTCTTGCCATAAAAACTCAGCAGTTCTAAGAAAAAGTCTAGTTCTCATTTCCCATCTGACAACATTAGACCATTGATTAATGAGTATGGGTAAGTCTCTGTATGATTGTATCCATCTTTTATATGTATTCCATATAATTGCCTCACTGGTTGGTCTAACAATGAGCTCTTCTTCAAGTTTAGAATCTGGGTCAACTGTAAGTTTACCTTTTTTATCAGAATCATTTTTCAGTCTGTAATGTGTAACTACAGCACACTCCTTAGCAAAACCTTCTGCATTTTTTTCTTCAGCCTCGAATAATGATTTTGGAACAAATAGAGGAAAATAAGCATTTTCATGGCCTGTCTCCTTAAACATACTATCAAGCTGAGATTTCATTAATTCCCAGATTGCAAAACCATAAGGCTTGATAACCATGCAACCTCTCACATCAGAAGATTCAGCTAAACCTGCCTCAGAGACAATATCATTATACCATTTTGAATAGTCAATATTTCTAGGAGTTATTTTTTTTCCCATTGATTAAATCTTATTAACAATTATTGTAAAAAGTGGCACAATTATTGTTATTAGTTAAGTAGTATAAAAGTAGTAATTTACATTTAAAATATTATTTATAAATTTAGTTAGATGAAAAAAATTTCAGGCTTATTAATTTTATCTATGTTATTAGTCCTATTTATAGGTTGTAACGCATACCAACTAGCATCATATTATGGAGACAACGATGGCATTTACGTATCTAGTGAAAGAGGTATTGATTACGAGGTTGTGTTTAGTGAATATTTACAAGAACCTACAGATTCTTATTCTTCAAGTGAAAATATCTCACAATATCTTCCTTGGGGTGCTAATCCTGAGTCAACTGAAATTGTAAACAATTTTTTCCCTAGTTATGGAAGATACTATTATGACCCATTTTATTTTAACATGGGATTCAACCCTTACTTTGGTTATGGTGGTTATGGTTTTGGACCATCATTTTATCACAATCTTTTTGGGTATGAAATGGGTTATCCATTTTACGGACATTATAGTTTTTATTTTTCACCTTTTGCTACTTCACCAGGTAGCTATTATTGGTATATGACTAGATACAGAAGGTACTTACCTTGGTATTACGGTGGTATGTATGACTCAATTGTAAATAAATACCAGTATAGTAATGAAAATTCAAATACATCTAGACCAAGCTTTAGCAATTCTGCTTCAAGGAGAGGTGAAAGAATCTCATCTAATGGAGTTATAAGAGACAGCAATTCTCAACGAACAAGAGCATCTAATTTGTACCAAAGAAGTGCGATAAACGGAAATTCATATATTACCAGGAATAGACAAAATGTTAATTTTGATGTAGTTGAAAGAAAGGCTGAGGCCTCAAGAAACATTAACAATAACTTAATTGGAGTTTACTCCAATAGAAATTCTGTTTATAATAAAAATAGATCCGTTCCCAACTTAAGTCAAATCAAAAGCGATAATATTAGAAGAGCATATAGCGAAGTAAGATCAATAAACCCAAGTCAAAGAGGGAATTACTATAACAGATCATCTGAATATAATTCACGTTTAACTCCAAATTATTCAAATAGTTCATCTACTAGATATAGATCAAACTCTTCATATTCAAACAACAACTTTTCAAGATCAAGTAATTCAAGGCCTACACAAACTAGTGGATTTAGATCATCTTCTTCAAGGTCAAGCTCAGGTTTGAGTTCAGGTAGCTCAAGAGGAGGATCAAGAGGAGGATCAAGAGGCGGCAAGATTAATTAAATGCTTAGAAAATATTTCTATCTATACTTTCTATTAAATGTAGCATTTTCTAGTTTAGCTCAAACATTCGAAGATGCCTTACGATATAACTCTTTTATGCATGAGGGATCTGCTAGATATAATTCAATGGGTGGAGCTTTTGGAGCACTTGGAGGTGATTTGAGTGCAATTTCAATTAACCCTGCAGGTTCTTCTGTTTTTACTAATTCCGAAGTTGGATTTAATTTAAATTATAAAAATCTTAAAATATTTAATCAACTTAATAATTATAAATCATCATCCAAAAAAGATTTTTATTCTTATGCTGGTGCAGGTGTAGTTCTTGTTTTTGAAAACAGAATATCTAAATTTTCAGTTGCCTATAACAACCATATTTTAAGAGATTTTGATAGTTCTTTTATACTTTCTGGAAAAAATAACAATGGGATTGATAATTATTTTCTTCATTACGCAGATGGCGTTCCTACAGAAGACTTATTAATTTATGATAATGAAACCACTCAAAGTGTTTATAGTTATTTAGGAGAAAATTATGGATTTGCTGATCAACAAGCTTTTCTTGGATATCAAAGCTATATCATTAACGAAGGTGATGACGATTTTGGAAAATATGTCTCCAATGCGCTATATAATAATTTAGATCAAAATTTAGATATATATAGAACAGGTAATCATTTTAAACATAGTATAAATCTTGGATTCTCTGTAAACAATCATTTATTTACCGGAATAAATATTAATATGCACGAATTATTATTTGAAGAAACAAAAACATTTGAAGAATTTGGTTATGCTAATAATTCTAATGTTCAAAGAGTATTTTTAAAGGAAGACCTAATAGCATTTGGAACTGGATTTTCCTTCCAGGTTGGAAGTATAATTAAGATTAAACAATTAAGGGTTGGGTTGTCCTATTCTACCCCAACTATATTGAATATAGAAGAAGAAACTAGCCAAATCATTGAAACAGACATAATTAAAAAAGATGGGTTAACAACATACAATATTGACCCTAACACAATAAATATATATGACGAGTATGAGCTTAAACTACCTTCAAAATCACTCTTTAGTCTTGCATATATTTTTGGCTCTAGAGGTTTATTAAGTTTTGATTATGAGATTACTAAATTTAATAATGCCAAATTTGATGATGGTAATGGAAATGACTCATACTTAAATTCACTTAATTACTCTATAAAAAAAAATATGGCTGGTAATTCTGAATCAATTCGATTTGGAGGAGAATACAGACTTAAAAATTTAAATTTAAGAGCTGGATATTTTTATTATAAAGGACCTGATATAAATTTAAAAAATAAAATTAGTGGAGTTTCTGCAGGAGTAGGAATAAACTATGGCTATGTTGACTTAGATATAGGTATTAAAAAGTATAATGATTTTATAAAAAATAAGTTATACTCGAGAGGTTTGACCGATATGTATGATGTTGATAAGGATATATATTCTGTTTATGCTTCAATTTCAATTAAACTTTAACTTCCTTTTAACTTGATAATTTCTATCTTTGTATAACTCAAATTTTAAAAAATGAAATTACAAGAATTACTTGATAAAGAAATAGATTCTATAGGTGATGATCACATTGGATCAAATACAGAAAAAACACCTATGAAAGAGGGGGCATTTGATGTACCTGATAATGACAAAATAAGTTTTATTCAAGAAAAGGTATACGAAATTCTAGATATGCTTGGAATGGATCTAACTGATGATAGTTTAAGAGGAACTCCAAGAAGGGTTGCCAAAATGTTTGTTAATGAGATTTTTTCCGGATTAAATCCAAAGAACAGACCAGAGATGTCAACTTTTGAAAATAAATATAATTATGGAGAGATGCTAGTTGAAAAGAACATAACATTATACTCTACATGTGAGCATCATCTTCTTCCAATCGTTGGCCTAGCTCATGTTGCTTATATTTCCAATGGTAATGTAGTTGGATTATCAAAAATTAATAGGATTGTGAAGTATTATGCTGAAAGACCTCAAGTTCAGGAAAGACTGACTATCCAAATAGTCAGAGATCTTCAAAAAGTTCTCAATACAAAAGATGTTGCATGTGTAATTGACGCTAAGCACCTTTGCGTTAATTCGAGAGGTATAAAAGATATAAATTCAAGTACTGTGACATCTGAGTTTGGTGGTAAGTTTAAGAAGGATAAATTTAAAAGAGAGTTCCTTGACTACTTAAAACTTGAGTCTGAGCTTCAATGATTTCTCATAATCTATATATATACAATTCACTAACTAGCTCTAAAGAGAAATTTAAGCCTCTTCGAAAAAATTCAGTAGGAATGTATGTATGTGGGCCTACAGTTTACAGCGACGTTCACCTTGGCAACTGTAGAACATTCATTTCATTTGATATTATTTATAGATATCTTCAACATATTGGATATAATGTTAGATATGTCAGGAACATAACTGATGTTGGACATCTTGAAGATACTGGTGAAGATAAAATATCAAAGAAAGCTAAGATTGAGCAACTCGAACCAATGGAGATTGCCCAAAAATATACAAATAGCTTTAAAGATGTTCTCAAAAAGTTTAATTTATTAAATCCTAGCATTGAACCTATTGCTTCTGGACATATTACTGAACAAATTTCGATAATAGAAGATCTATTAGAGAAAAATCTTGCCTACATTTCAAATGGCTCCGTTTATTTTGATATTTTAAAGTATAATGAAATTGACTCCTATGGAAAATTATCAGGCAGAGACTTGGATAAAATTAAATCTAACTCAAGAAATCTTGACAGTCAAGATGATAAAATTAATGAGTTTGATTTTGCCTTATGGAAAAAAGCTGATAAAAACCATCTTATGAAGTGGTATTCTCCCTGGAGTATGGGATTCCCTGGATGGCATCTTGAATGTACTGCAATGAGCAATAAATATCTTGGTGATGAATTTGATATTCATGGAGGTGGAATAGACTTAAAATTTCCCCATCACGATTGTGAGATTGCTCAAGCAGTTGGATATACTGGAAAACAACCAGCTAAGTTTTGGATTCATACAAATATGTTAACATTAAATAATAAAAAAATGTCTAAATCTCTAGATAACAACATTTTACCGAAGGAATTGTTCTCAGGTAAAAATGACATTTTTTCAAAATCATATGATCCAAATATTATAAGATTCTTCTTTCTTCAAGCTCATTATAGAAATGAACTTGATCTTAGTGAGGATGCAATTCAATCGTCAGAAAAAGGCTTCAATAGATTAGTAAAAATGATAAATAGGTTAAATAATGTAAAAGTCTCTAAAACCAATAATGATGAAATTTTGAACAGTATAAAAGATTGGGAAAAAAGATGTTACTATTGTTTGGATGATGATTTTAACACCCCTATGTTAATTGCTGAAATATTCAATTCTTCAAAATTAATCAATAAAATTGAAGCTAATGGAAATTGTGGGGATAGAGAAAGAGAATATTTTTTAAATTTATTTGACAGTTTTTTAAATAAAATTTTAGGATTAAATTACACTAAATCAACCTCAGATAACGACTCAATTCTAGAAATATTACTGAATATTAGAGATGAAGCTAGATCCATAAATGACTTTCAATTGTCTGACTCAATAAGAGACCAATTAAATAAAATAGGGATTAAAATAAATGATAAAGATTAGTAGAATTCTTGCTTTCCCTTTTATACTATTAATTAAAATCTATCAGATATTTATCTCACCGATCCTTGGTAGTAATTGTAGATATTCCCCTACATGTTCTCAGTATGGAATTATTGCCCTTAAAAAATATGGTATTTTAAAAGGAAGTATTCTTACAGCAAAAAGAATAGCAAGATGTAATTCACTATTTAAGGGTGGCTATGACCCAGTGCCATAAATTATAATTATATTTAGAAATGATAATTTGTCAAATTAAATGGTCCCCAACAGAATATTTTGAAATATTTGGTTTTCAAGTTTACATATATAGCTTGATGTTCATACTTGCATTCCTTTTAGGTTATAATTTGGTAAAATCATTTTTTATCAAAGAGAAAGTAGATGAAAAATATCTTGATCCATTATTAATGTACCTTATCCTATCTGTTTTTCTTGGAGCGAGATTGGGTGAAGTTTTTTTCTATCAATGGGGGTACTATAAGAATCATTTAATCGAGATATTATTACCTATTCAAGAATCACCAAATTCATCAATATTAGGATTAATTGATGGTTATAAATTTACAGGTTTTAGGGGTCTTGCAAGTCATGGAGCTGCAATTGGTATGACTATAGGTCTATTGATATTTAAAAAAAAATATAGTTTTAAGAGCCTTCTATGGATTTTTGATAGGCTAACAATTCCAACCGCAATTGGTGGGGCTTTTGTTAGAATAGGAAATTTTTTTAATTCAGAAATTTTAGGAAAATATACTGATAATGATTGGGGGGTTATTTTTGAAAATAGAGGTGAATTATTACCAAGACATCCAGCGCAATTATATGAATCATTTGGGTACATAATTCTTTTTATTATTCTTTACATTTTATATCAGAGATCAACAATAAGAAATTATGAAGGAAGACTTTTTGGGTACTTTTTAATTGGTCTATTTTCTATTAGATTTATTGTAGAATTTGTAAAAGAGAGTCAAGGAGGTATTGAGACATTTCTTCCAGGTCTCTCAACAGGTCAGTGGTTAAGCATACCTTTTATATTGATTGGAATTACATTCTTATTTATCAGTAAAAAAAAAGCGGTTAACTAACTTTCTTTGTATAAGAGTCAAACATAATTGGAGTAGCTATAAATACAGAAGAGTAAGTACCAACCATTACACCTATGATAAGAGCGAACATAAATCCTCTAATTGATTCCCCACCAAAAATAAAAATAGCTATTAGAACAATAAGTGTAGTAAGTGATGTGTTAAGAGTCCTACTTAGAGTGCTATTTAATGCACTATTAACTGTAGTTTCATTATCCCAAGACTTATGAATACGGAAAAATTCTCTTATTCTATCAAAAACAACAACTGTATCATTAAGTGAATAACCAATTACGGTTAATAATGCGGCTATAAATGCCTGATTTATCTCCATATTAAAAGGCATTATCTTATAGGTCAAAGAGAAAATACCAAGAACAATTAAGACATCATGAAATACTGCAGAAACAGCCCCTAATGAAAATTGCCATTTTTGAAATCTTAATAGAATATAAAAGAAAACAATTACAAGTGAACCGAATATTGCCCATACAGAATTTTGTTTAATATCATCTGCAATGGTTGGACCAACTTTAATGCTAGACATAATACCTACATCCTCACCTGCTGTAAATTCATTATATGAGATTTGGTTATAATACCGTTCATTAAGATTATCAAAAAGCATGTTTTTTATTTCATCATCAATAGCAAGACCTTCTTGATCAACTTTGTATTTTGTAGTAATTTTTAACTGATTTGATGCGCCAAAAGTTTTAACTTCAGCACTACCAAATGCATTATTTAGTGTAGACTCAATATCAGAAGATCTAACAGCTTTATCAAATCTGACAATATATGATCTTCCACCTAAGAAATCTACACCTTGATTTAAGCCCTGAAATAAAAGAGAACTAATGCTAATTAAAATTAAAGTTGCAGATATTACATATGTTGCTCTTCTCTTACCAAGGAATTTAATTTTTAAGTTACTAAATAGGTCTTTTGTGGATTTTGTTGAAAAGGATAATTTTCCTGACTTAAATACCCTGTTATCAATTAGTAACCTAGTAATAAAAATTGCAGTAAATAATGAGGTTGCAATACCAATTAGTAATGTTGTTGCAAAGCCTTTAATTGGACCTGTACCAAAAATGTATAATACAAGTGCTGTTAATCCAGTTGTAATATTTGCATCTAATATTGAAGATAATGCATTATTAAATCCATCATTTATTGATTGCTTTAGACCTTTTTCTTTTCTTAATTCTTCTCTAACTCTTTCAAATATAAGCACGTTCGCATCTACAGATATACCTATTGTTAAAACAATACCTGCTATTCCTGGAAGTGTCAATACAGCTCCAAGTCCTGCTAAAATTCCAAATATCAAGACAATATTCAGTATTAGTGCAATATCAGCAAATATACCTGAGGGACCATAATAAAAAATCATCCAAATTAGTACGAATGTTAATGCTATAAGAAAAGAATATATACCACTATCAATAGCTTCTTGACCCAGAGAAGGGCCAACAACTTCAGATTGAATAATAGTTGCAGAGGCAGGCAACTTACCTGCTTTTAAAACATTAGCTAAGTCAATTGCCTCATTTAAATCAAAGTCACCTGTGATCTCAGATCTACCTCCACTAATTGCTCCTCGAGTAACTCCAGGGGCTGAATATATGATATCATCTAATACAATTGCAATGTTTGAATTTTGAGCATATGCTATACCAGTTAAATCTTCCCATATTCTTGCACCTTGGGCATTCATCTGCATTGATACAGCTGCATTTCCAACAGCATCATAACTTTGTGATGCATCTACAACGACACCACCACTTAGCGGAGGTGTATCATCTCTATTTGATTTAATAGCGTATAGACTTGTTAGACCGTCAGTATCTTGTTTACCCCATAAAAATTTTGCATATCTATATTCTCTTGGAAGAAGTTTTCTAACTTCAGGAAGAGATAAATATGAGTCTAATATCTCCTGATCTCTTGGAGAAAATCTTGCGATTATTGGTCCACCTTGAAAACTATATGCTCTAACTAGACTAAGAATTGGACTAGAAGTATTTTGAATTGAGTCAGAAGTTTGTTCAACCTCTGACAAAAGATCATCTATGTCAGATTCGGAAGACTTTGATTCTATTTCTGTATTTATGGAGGCTAAATATTGATCAGCTGATACAAGAAAATCTAACAACTCTTCATTTTTATATGTTTCCCAAAATTCTAATTGAGCAGTACTTTGTAACAAATTCTGTATTCTGTCCACATCTTTAGCACCGGGTAATTCAATTAGTATTCTTCCGGAGGTTCCAAGTCTTTGAATGTTTGGTTGAGTCACTCCAAATTTGTCAATACGTTTTCTTAAAACTTCAAATGCAGAAACGATTGATTCATCAACTTTTGTTCTAAGAATAGATTTCATATCATCATCAGATGTATCAAAAGAAACATCTGAACTTAACGTTCTGTTACCAAATATTTCTGGAGAAGTTAATCTTGTTGTATCATTATTTGAATCGAAAGCATCAAAAAAAGATTCTAAATAAGTCTGATCTGACTGTTTCTGAAGCTCGTCAGCAGCATCAAGCGATTGAATAAATTTTTGATTAACAGAATTTTCCGAAAGACCTTTTAATAAATCTTTAATTGAAATTTGAAGAATAACATTAATTCCACCTTTTAAATCTAGCCCTTGATTTAATTCTTTTTGTTTAGCATCATTATAAGAAGAATACATTAATACTGGTAAATCTCCTATGGAATCAAGAAATCTTATTTCTTCACTAGCTCTTTTTTCTGCAAATGAAATTTCATTTTCAGATATTTTTTCAATTGCGGCGTTTCTTGCTTTATTCTCAAGGGTGGAAGATATAAAGGTAAAAGAAAGCTGGTATATACTAACGATACCAAATAAAATTGCGAAAGTTTTAATTAATGAGTTTCCTTGCATGTTACAATTTTAACGCCTGCAAATATAACATTTGAATATTGAACAAACAACTTTATCTAAATTAAACCATCTAAGGCTAAATTGGTTTGTTTTACAGCTTTGACACTATTTTCAAACATTTCCATTTCATTTTTATTAATATCAAGATTAACAACTTTCTCAAATCCGTTTTTACCAATTATTACAGGGACTCCGATACAT
>MDTB01073153.1_pt1 | contig 10685 bp, 15 predicted proteins | sample 811161 | NCBI WGS metagenome assembly MDTB01 (sample SAMN05326650, study PRJNA326480) | marine metagenome | isolation source: seawater | place: Mediterranean Sea | collected 2009 | reverse complement strand
TTAAAGAATAATTATATAATATAATATTAAAATGGTAAATTATACTTGTAATAAATGTAATAAAATATTTAATCATAAATGGAACTATGTGAGACATATTAATAGAAAAAAACCTTGTGTAAATAATCTTCAAAATGGAAATTGTAATCAAAGATCATTTACAGAGATCCCTAGAGATCAAAAAAATGATCTCAGAGATCAAAAGAGAGATCAAAAAAATGATCTCAGAGATCATTTTTTTTCAGAAGAGATCACAAATAAATTATCAAAAAAAAAAAAAAATTTAGAATGTGAATTTTGTAATAAAAAATTTAGTTATAAAACAAATTATTACAGACATATGAAACATAATTGTAAAAAAAAAAAAAAAGATAAACATAATGAAATAAAAAAAGAATTAGAAATAGAAAAAAAAAAAGTAGTAGAGATGGAAAAAAATGAATTAATTAAAAAATTAGAGGAAGCTGAGAAGAAAATAGATGAATTAAAAAAATCCCAAGTTATAAATAATTACAATAATAATATTACAGTAATTGCTCATAATAAGCAACCAGATTTATCTCATTTAACAGATAAAGATTATTTGAAAATAATGAATAAAGGGTTTAAGAGTGTACCAAAATTAATTGAAGCAATACATTTTAATCCAGATAAACCAGAGAATCAAAATGTATATATTCCTAATATAAAAAATAATTATGTAATGGCTTGGGATGGGAAAAAATGGAATTTAAGACCAAGAGAAGATGTATTAGATGACATGTATGATGATAATTCAAATATATTATTAGATAAATTAGAACAATTAGAAATAAATGATTCAAAAAAAAATAATGTTTTAAAAAAATTTAGAAGATTTATTGATCAAAAAGAAGAAAATGAAATTAAAAATAAAATAAAAAATGATATTAAATTACTATTATATAACAAAAAAACAATTATAAAAAATTAATAATTTTAAATTTGATTTTTTTAATCCAAAATTTTGGACAGATATGAATTATTTAGTTGCATGTGTATCTTTTATTTTACACTTAATGTATTTATTTGATGGAAAAACGAATAAAGATAATGCGTAAATATGATAAATAAGATGAGAGATATTATGATGATGAATAAATTAAAATAAAGAACATATACAAAATTAATTATAAAAGAAATATAGTAAAAATAATAAAAAAAATATAATTTTTTTTATTATTTTTCTAATACTTATATATATATGAGTTCAAATTATCCAGAATTATTTAAAACTATTTATAATGGTAAAACATATCATCAATCAGAAGGATTAATACCTAGTTTTAGTAGATTAAGTAAAGAAAAAGATATAGAAGAGTTTTCAAATACATACCCAGAACTATTCAATACTATTTATAATGGTAAAACATATCATCAGTCAGAAGAATTAATTCCTAGTTTTAGTAGAGTAAAGTCAAAAGAAGAATTTACAAACCAATTAACTGAAGAGTGCCATAGAGCTACAGAATTATATACTACTTGTAAAAATGATAAAAATTGTAAAGAAGATGTTTTAAAAGAAAGAGAAAATAGTATGGATGACCTTTGTTATATAAATGTAGAAATTCCTATTAGATTTGGAAAATTACCAGCGAGTAGTAAAGTAAAGATGGAAAAAATTGCAAAAATGGAAAAAGTTCAAAAAAAACAAAAACCACAATAATAATTGTCTTATAGCAGATAGATTCTTATGAATGGAACTAAAAAATTTATATATAATAATAATTAAATTTTTTAATTTTATCAATAATGTTTTCTTTTTACAAATTTCCATAAAGAGTAACATTTATTATAATTTTTCATTTGAAAAAAACCATATCCATTAGTTGAATTATTATTTATGTAATCAAATATTATTTCTTTATTTAAAAATTTAATTGAATCACCGTATGCATCAATAACTTTAAATTTTATATCAAACAAATTTTGTTCATAAGATTTACCAATACTTAGAAATATAACCACCATATAATCATATTTTTCAGGATATTTATTTGAAAAAAACATATAATTAATATTTTCAACGAATTCGAATTTATTCATATTTTTTGGAGTAATTTTACTTAATAATCTACCATTTATTTTTTGTGTAAGTATAGTTTTTTCATTATCTATAGATGATTTTGTATTATTTAAACCCATAATTAAAAATAATTTATTTAAATATTAATCAACATATTTTTTTAAATATATAATTATATATAAAACGAAGTATATATTATATGACAATAAAAATGATAAATATAAAAATATTTCCAATAAACGAAATAAAAAATAATTTGATAATAAATGATAAATATTTTATAATAGATAATAATAAGTTATGTTATGGACAATACTTAATAAATTATGTTGGAAAAGAGCATAGATTCATTTTTAAAAATGTAATTTTTATAAATGATAAATATAATCATACCACTAATTTATTATCAACAACAAATGATTTTTTAAATAAAATAATTAAACTTGATTTAGGTTTACCAAAAGATATTCAAAGATTAATAGAAGAATTTTATTAAATTAGTTAAGAATAAATAATTATATTAATATATTTAAATGCTTGCTTGTTTAAAAAGAAAAAAAAAAGTAGAACCCAATAATATAAAAATTAATGTTTGGGAAAATAAAAATATTATAAAAACAGTTGATTTATCATATAATAAAAATAAAGTAAAAGTACATCCACAAAAAAATTGAATAATATTTTAATTAATTTTAGAATATATAATTATAATATTTAGATTTAAATATAATAAATATATAATAGATTATAATGAATAATTATAGAGAAAAACTAATGCACAATTTATTAATAGTTAAATATCATATTTTAAAAAAAGATATTAATTTAAATGATGATGTAATTAATTATGTATGGTTTTTTTTAAATGATTATAACTTAAAAATTATTAAAATACAGAGATTTTGGAGAAAATTTATAAGTTGTAATATACATGTGAATAATAATTATATAATTTTAGAAATAATAAAGTCATTTCCTCATCTAGAATGTAAAGTAAGATTATTAAGACAATCATCAATGAGTTGTCCAGAATGGTGTTGTGCATGGAAGAATGGTTTTATTTCTCCAATGTTACCGGAATTCAGAAAATTAAAAAATAGAATAAATATAGGTACATTAATTACAAAATTATTAAAAAACCGTTTAGTAGCTTATGGACATAAAACACCCGAAGAATTAAATATGTATCCTATGGAAACATTTATATACTAAAATAATAAAAAAATTGAAATTTAAAAAGTTAAATATAACTTATAAATATTATAAATTATTTACAATAATTATAAAACAAAATATAAATGGGGAATAGAACAACTGAAAATGAAAAAATAATAGAAAGTATAGATAAATTATATAAGAATAATTTATCTCAAAATAATTTAATTAATGAAATAAATTTTAATAATCAAGAAATAAGAAGAAATAATCGAGAAATAAGAAGATTAGAAGAGAATATTTATGAAATTATTATAAATACATTAGAAGATATTATGGAAGATGGTATATTTATTACTATAATAACACAAGAATTATTAAATAATTAAATTTATAATTATTAAATAACTAAATAATTAAATAATTAAATTATAAATTTAATTATTTAATGATTTAATAAAGTCATATGATGTGAATGATGCTCCATTTACAATAACACTTCTAAATAAGCATATACTTAATCCACTCCATAAATTTCTTTTTTTTATTGCAGATTTCCATGTTTTATGAGTTTCAGATTGTATTCTTGTTTTAATAACATCAATTGGATATGTTAGTCCCCAACAAAGTATTCCAGCTGTACCACCGGATATAAAAGGGTTAATATTATAATTATTTCTCATATAAAAATATGTTCCAAAATAAATACTAGTTGCGAATGATTCTCTTATAATTGTTGGATATAATCCTAAAAATGGTTTTTTGTATATATTATTCATAGGTATTTTTAATTGTTTTTTTATTTTATATATATCAAATAAATTAATTATGGGGGAACTAATAATACCTGAAAAAAAACCAGAATAAAAATGATTATTAAAATAATTATAAAATAAGTCATTAGAATAAAATTGTATTCCATTCGTAATTGTGATTGAAATCAACGGATATGTTGCACCACGATATAAATTTTTTATTTTAAAACTATCAATTTTATTATTATTTTGGTATAATGTTTTAATTGTATCAAATGGATGCCCAATATATGTTTGAATAATCCCTACAAATAATCCGTAAAAGAATTCATTCATATATAAATATTATAATATAAATATATAAAATTGGATGATGAAAATTAATTTGAGTATGCCAATCCACCCATTCCACTCATTATTCTTAGAGTATTATAACTAATTGCATAAACATTAACATTTGCAGGATTTGCATTAGATATATATTTTTTATTTGCTTTAATATGTAATTCAGATGTATCAATCCTTGAAAAATTTAATGTAGATGTAGGTATACTTACTTTTGGGTCATTTGCGAATGAATACATATATGCATAAGAGTCATTATATTTTAACTGATGTTGATGTGGTTGTATATAACTAAAATATTTGAAATCACGAAATCCTATTTTATCATGTCCATTAAGAGTTATTTTTGCTTCGTCCATATTATGATATCTTCTTAATCTTTTATGTTGTTGTTGTGGAATAATATTAGGGAAATATGTTAAATTATCAGCTAAGTAATCTTTAAATTGTTGTTGTGTAAAATCACTAGGGAAATATTCTAAACTAGAGGTAAAATTAAATAGTTCTTTATCTTTTATATTATTTGATTGAACTGACCATAATAACATTTTTGTTGGATGATTAAATTTATCTAAAGGTATTTTAGTTTCATTAACTAATTTATTATTTTCATAAGATTGTACTTGAAATATTAAATATTCATGAGGACTTTGAGCAAATCTCATTCTTTCTTCTTTATCTAAATATATATAAGTAGCTAATAATGATGTTTTACCAAGTTTTAAAGTATTTATTTCTTCAGTTGAGTGTTTTAAATAATTATTAATTTCACCTTCTTCTCCGCCATCAGTACCAGCCTCTAAAACCATAACACAATCTTGAAATTTATTAAATTCAACTTCTATTTCTACTTCATGATATTGTAAAGCAATTAATGGTAGTGCTTGTCTTATTTCATATGTAAACCAAAAAGTTAATGGAATATAAACTGTTTCTTCTTCATGTTTATCTTTTGGAATGTGAAGATCAGAATCTTGACCTTGAAATACCATTTTATCCCATGTATTATCTGTTAGATCATTCCATATATAGGAAAAATGACCTGATTGACTATCAATAAGAGTACCACCAATATATATTTTAATATTTTTTATTAAAGAAATACCTGGATAATCATTCCACCTAACTTTATATGCTCCTGCATTTAGTTTATCTTGATTTAGATTTTTAATATTTGTTACATTTAATTCTGGTAATCTTACACTAATATATGTTTTATATAATAAATCACCATGTCTTTTAATAGTAGCTCTACAAGTTTTATTAAAATCAGGTGTTCCTATAAATAATAATTCACGATCTCCCATAGTATAATTAGTAATTTGTGGATATTGATAAATAAATTCTGTTTTAGTTAAATCTTTTGTGTAAAATGCATTATCTTGTGCACCTTTTGCAACTAATTGTAATAATGAACCCTCACTCATATATATATATATATATATTAAAAATATATTATAATCAAAGGGGGAAATAATTATTTCTATACATAAAAATAATTTTTAAAAAATTTTTATATAATTTAAAGATTTTTAGTATTTAGTTTATATTTTTTTTTTAAATTATTTTTTATTATTTTTTTTTTAACAGTGCGTTTTTGTAATATTTTTTTTTTAATATTTGATTTAAGTTTTTCTTTATTTTTAATATTTCTTTTTTTTTCTTTATTAGAATATTTTTTGTTTACATGTGTGATTTTGTTACTTAATATACAATCATTATCTGAGTCATGGGATGATTCAGATAAATACACATCATCTGAATCACTATTATTGTCTAGTAAAATATTAGTATTTGTATCAGAATCAAAATTGTAACTACCTATACATTCTTCGTATTCTAATCTAGAACTCATTTATTATATATTATTAATTATAGTCTTTTATTTAAGTGTAAACAAAAAAATGTTATAAAAAATATATATTTTTATATAACATACTTTAAAATATATTATTGATATAATATATATGTATAATAATGTTAAAAATGAAAAAAATGATGAGAATGAATATTTTCAAAATAAATATACGTTTGAACAAAGATTAAAAGAATCAACAAATATAAAAAAAAAATATCCAGGAAAAATACCAGTAATAATACAAAGAACACAAAAAGCATTAACTGATGTACCAAATATAGGAAAAAAAAAATTTCTTGTTCCAGAAGATTTAGAATTTTGTAATTTATTATTTATTGTTAGAAAAAGATTAAATTTAGGAACTGAAAAAGCATTATACATGTTTGTAAATGATAAATTAATTCCTTCTTCTAAAATACTTAATACTATTTATGATGAAGAAAAAAATGAAGATGGATTTCTATATGTACATTACGCTAGTGAGAGTACATTTGGTTATAAATATGCTTTAAAAAAAATATAAACGATATAATTATTATTCTTCGATTCTTTTTTTTTGAATAATTAAAATCATAATTATAATTATTATTATTATTATTATTATTATTATTCAACAAAATATATTCAATATGTTCATCTGAATATAAATAATCTTCATTATTTATATTTATTATATCAGTTATTTTACTAGTGTTAATTTTATGTTTTTTATCAATGCATTTATTAAAAATTTTATTAATATAATTATTTTTATGAATATCTTCATTTATATCTTTATTAATATTATATTCGTCATCACTTACATATATATTATTAAGATTATTGTGATTCATTAATTTATTATTTTCAATATTTGTCTCGTCAACATTTATACATTTATTATTTAAAAAATTATTTTCATCTATATATGTATAATTTCCACTTATTTTAAGATTAGACATCTTTATAATAATATTATATATTTTTTTATAATTTTTGTTTTATATATTTAAAAAAATGTTATTATTTGTAAATAAATGACTAAATCAATATATAAAAAAGGTGATTATTATTTTTGGATATGGTGGGAAACTATATATAAGAAAGAATTAGATAATTTCATTAGATGGAAACATCCATCTACTATACCAGAAGTAGATTCAACTGATTGGAATAGGAGGTTGAAATTACAAGCTTATTATCATGGTTTATGTGATGGTAGAAAAAGGATAAATGAGGGTCCTTAATAATTTATATATATACATATATATATATAAATTATTTTATTAAATTTTATAAATAATTGTTGATTTTTATTATTTTTCCTAATCTTTATAATTATTATCTACAAATTTTTCAAGAATTTTAGGAAATGGATCTTCTGATTCTGGTTTAATTATTCCATCTTTAATATAACTTGGTGAATCAGATAGATAACTAAATGCAGGATTTGGATATTTCCAATTACCATATTGCTCCTTCAATACTTTTTCATAATTATCTGGAATATAAATATTCATTCCCCATATTTTTTTAAAAACAAGTTTAAATGGAGTTATTTTAAATTGTTCCCCCTCTTTTGTATATTTTGAAAAGAAGTAATACATATTATTTCTTCTAAACCAGTTATCAATATCAAATTCTATATCAGTATTATTATTTTTATTACCCTTATTTATTGTCAATTGTATTCCTTTATTGGTTTGATGTGTGCGTAAATTATAACCTAATTTTTTTATTATTTTATAAAGTTCATCATCATACTCATCATCAAATAATCCAAAATTAACATCATCATCATTATCAAGAAAATCTCTTTGTCTTGCATATCCTAATAAACTTCCACCAGATAAAAAAGGATGTTTTCCGACTTTAATTAATTCACGAACAATGATTCTAAATTGTTGTTTATTATGTTCTTTCCATTCTGGATATTTACCATAGCATCTATCGCGTTCTTTTCTACATATAATATCTTTTTTTACTATATTTGATAGTTTTTCTCTGTTTTCTATAAATGATTCAAACCCATTATTTCTTAATTTTAACCACGTTTCATGTAGGTATTTTTTGTCTAATTTTGTTAATTGGAATGGTTTATTTTTTTCACTATCAATCCATTTATACTCATTATCTTTGATAATAACACCTCCAATAGGATAAATAATATCATCTTTAATATATTCTCCGTCATTCCATAACTGTAATATTTTACTCGCTTTGTATGGACATGGTACTGTTACCGAATTATATTTAGCTTTCCTCATCTTTCCATTTATATCAGTAATTATTCCTCTATATGGTATTTTATTATTCCAATATTGGAAGGGATAAGACTTATTATTATTTATTGTATTTGTATAAGCATAATTTTCTTTTTCATTAACTAAATACCTATGTATATCAGTATGTATATTATAACCACCAATTTTATATTTTGTATAACAAGTTAATTTATCTTTCTCTCCTCCCTTATTTCCTGCCCACATTAGTTTACAATAATCAAAATTACCAATCTTAGTAATTTTATTTTCTAGTATTTTAGATAATTCAACCCATTCTTTATCAGATTCAACACGAATCATTATATCAATATCAGTGTCTGTTGCAATATCACCAATTGAAGGTAGTTTACCAAAATTACTACCATATCTTAAAATACCAATTAGTGTTCCTTCAGTAGGCCACCATTCTAAATTTAAACTATTTAAAAATTTAAATAATTCTTCTGCATTATTATTATATATTTTTTTTTCATTTTCAAATAATATTTTTTTATCACTAAAAGATTCATAAATATATATTTTGTTTGATATTATTAATAATATGAGTAGTAATAATAAAATAATAAATAATATTTTTTGCATAAATATATATATATATATATAATATAAATAAATAATTATTTGTTTTTTTCAATTCTATTTATTTCATTCTGTACAAATTTTTTTTTATTTATTGATAAATCTATAATTTCTTTACGATATACTGTTGTAGGTGTTTTATTAAATAAGAAAGGAGATTCTATACTTCCATCAGTATCATTAAATGACAAAGTTTCATTTATAATTCCTTTATTATCAATATAATGTTTACAATGCATATTTTCATTATTATTTTTTATATCTATTTCGTACTGATCTTTATTTTTTAAAATATTATTATCTATATTTATTGTATAATTATAAGTTTTTATTTTAGGTGGTATAATTGTTTTTTTTTTTCGCATTGTTTATTTCTTTAATATACATTTGAGGTTTTGGAGGTATATCCGGTTTCTTTTTAATATTATTTATTTCTTTAATGTACATTTTAGGCTTTGGTGGCATATCCGGTTTCTTTTTAATATTATTTATTTCTTTAATATACATTTTAGGTTTTGGTGGTATAATTGGTTTTTTATTATCATTTACAATTTCTTTTATTGTTAATTTTGGTTTTATACACGGTGATTTGTTATGATCTTTAATATCAACAGGTAATAATTTTTTTTTTACACTATTTCTTTTTTCTATTTCTATTTTTGATTTATTTTTATTATTATCTAATAAATTATTAGTACTATCAATCGGTAGTAATTTTTTTTTTAAACTCTTTCTTTTTTCTTTTTTTATAAATCGTTTTATTTTTTCTCTTGGTTTATTTTCTCTATCAATATTTGGTTTAAAATTATATAAATCATTTTCAATATCTTTTAATAATTTATTGCTATTATAAATTAATTCATTAGATGTAGGTGATATATTATTATCTATAGAGAGATTTGTATTCTCACGATTAATTTGATCCAATAAATAATCTGAACATATTTTTAATTGCGAACCATCATTTTTTATTTTTTGTTCAGATATTTTTTCAGAAACTGTATTACTTCTTATTGTTTTTTTTTTTCTATTTATTTTTAAAGGAGGGCTTTTAGATATGTTTATTGGATATATTTTTTTTTTCCCAAATTTTTTAGGTGTACTCCTACGTCTTAGTGTAGGTGAATTAGTGATTTCTTGAGTATTTATATCAATTTTAACATTAGTTTTATCTTTTTTATTTAAAACTTTTACTAAACTATTATTTCTTGATAATTTTTTAAATTGTAATTTAATCTGATCTAATGTCAATGGTATCTGAAATATTTTCTTAGAAGCAGTTTTTTTATTAAAACATTTTTTTCTCAAATATAAAATAAATAATATGATAACAAAAATTATGATTATTAGTAAACATAATACTAATGCGTTTTTATTATATTTATTATTATTATTATTATTATTATTATTATTATTATTATTATTATTATTTTTAAAATAAGTTGAATTTATTATACTTTGATTAATTGTTTTTGTAGTTGTGAACGGTTTTATTGTAGTTGTTATAGGTTTTATTGTAGTTATGATAGGTTTTGTTGTAGTTATGATAGGTTTTGTTGTAAACGATTGTGTTGTAGTTGTGATAGGTTTTATAGTAGTTGTGATAGGTTTTGTTGTAAACGATTGTGTTGTAGTTGTGATAGGTTTTATAGTAGTTGTGATAGGTTTTGTTGTAAACGATTGTG
>MDTB01164508.1_pt1 | contig 10686 bp, 10 predicted proteins | sample 811161 | NCBI WGS metagenome assembly MDTB01 (sample SAMN05326650, study PRJNA326480) | marine metagenome | isolation source: seawater | place: Mediterranean Sea | collected 2009 | reverse complement strand
AGGATGGAAAGTATTTTTACCAATTTCATTAATTTGGGTTGTTTTAACTTCAGGTTATTTGATGTATTTTGATTTATTACCAAAAGGCTAATTATGAAAATATCAAGATTTATAAAAACTGTTTTTATGTTTGACTTTTTAAGAGGTTTAATGATTGCGATTAAAGAAATGTTTAAACCGAAAAAAACTATTAACTACCCATTCGAAAAAGGTAAAATAAGCCCAAGATTTAGAGGAGAGCATGCTCTAAGAAGATATCCCAATGGAGAAGAAAGATGTATCGCATGTAAGTTATGTGAGGCTGTTTGTCCCGCCCAAGCAATTACAATAGAGTCTAGTGAACGAGAGGATGGCAGTAGAAAAACCACAAGATATGATATTGACATGTTAAAATGTATATACTGTGGTTTATGTGAAGAGTCTTGTCCTGTTGATGCAATTGTCCAAGGCCCAAATTTTGAGTTTGCAACAGAAACTAGAGAAGAATTGTATTACACAAAAGAAAAACTTCTTGAAAACGGAGATAGGTGGGAAAGTGTATTAGCTGCAAATATTAAAGCAGATAATCCGCACAGATAATTACGTACATGCCAGCTCACGCATTATTTTTTTATATATTTTCATTAATTGCAATTGTATCAGCAATAATGGTAACAGCTTCAAAAAATACAGTTCACTCAGTTTTTTTTTTAATTTTAGATTTTATTAGTATTTCTTGTTTATTTATTTTGATAGGCGCAGAATTTCTTGGAATGATAATGTTAATTGTCTATGTAGGCGCAGTTGCTGTTTTATTTTTATTCGTAGTTATGATGTTGAATGTTGCCCAGCAAAAAAATCAATGGTTTGGAGCTACTTCGGGAAGTAGGCATATTCCGGTAGGGATGATTGTGAGTTTAATTATTTTCTTTGAATTATTAATTGTAATTGGTGGATGGAAGTTAAAGCCTGATTTAACAAATGACTTTATAAATCTTCCAACAAGCAATGTTACAAATACTCACTCAATAGGTAACGTACTATACACTGATTATATACACTTGTTTCAACTTTCTGGAATGATTTTGCTAGTTGCAATGATTGGTGCAATAGTTTTAACGTTTAGAAAACGCTCAGGTCTTAAAAAACAAAGTTATATTAAGCAAATCTCTAGGGAAAAAAATGATGGAGTAGAACTTGTAGATGTTAAGAATAAAGCGGGGGTCAAAATAGATGCTTGAAATTGGTATCGGACATTATCTTACACTTGGTGCAGTTATTTTTACAATTGGGATAGTTGGAATTTTTCTGAATAGAAAAAATGTAATAGTAATTTTAATGAGTATTGAATTGATTTTGTTAGCAGTAAATATAAATTTAGTATCTTTTTCTATTTTTTTAAATGATTTAAGTGGTCAAATTTTTACTTTATTTATATTGACAGTTGCTGCCGCAGAAGCTGCAATAGGTTTAGCCATAATAGTCGTTTACTACAGAAATTCAGGCACAATTAGAGTTGAGGAAATAGACAACCTAAAAGGGTAAAATGGAAATTTTAATAGTTTTTCTTCCACTGTTAGCAGCAATTATTTCTGGTTTTTTTGGAAATAAATTAGGTAGTAGATTTTCAGAAATTTTAACTAGTTTTCTTGTCTCTATTTCAACAATTTTATCAATATTCGTTTTTTACAATGTCATTATTAATGATTATAATTCGAATATTATTATTTCATCATGGATTAGCTCTGGGACACTAGATGTTAATTGGTCAATTAAAGTTGACCCATTATCTTCCGTAATGTTAGTTGTTGTTACCTTTATATCTTCACTGGTTCATGTCTACTCAATTGGATACATGCATCACGATCCTCATAAACCAAGATTTATGTCTTATTTATCCTTATTTACTTTCTCAATGTTAGTTTTAGTTACATCTGATAATTTTTTGCAACTTTTTTTTGGTTGGGAAGGAGTTGGTGTATGTTCTTATTTTTTAATTGGTTTTTGGTTTAAAAAACAAAGTGCAAATAACGCAGCAATTAAGGCTTTTCTTGTTAACAGGGTTGGAGATTTTGGATTAGCTTTAGGTATTTTTTTAATATTTTATTTTTTTGGCACTATCAATTACGCTGAGGTATTTAATTTAATACCAACTCTGGTATCAGAAAAAATTATTTTTCTAGGATTTAATTTTGGTGTTATAGATTTAATCTCCATACTTTTGTTTATAGGAGCAATGGGTAAATCAGCTCAAATTTTTCTCCATACATGGTTACCAGACGCGATGGAAGGCCCTACACCAGTATCTGCATTGATACACGCAGCAACTATGGTAACAGCTGGTGTTTTTTTAGTTGTGAGATGTTCCCCAATTTATGAATTATCTCCATTAGGATTAGAAATTGTGACATTTATCGGAATGTCTACTGCTTTTTTTGCAGCCACTGTAGCCTTAGTACAAAGTGATATTAAAAAAATAATTGCTTATTCAACTTGTAGCCAACTAGGCTATATGTTCTTTGCAACAGGAGTTGGTGCATATAATGTTGCAATGTTTCATTTATTTACTCATGCATTCTTTAAAGCCTTATTATTTCTAGGAGCTGGTTCTGTGATTCATTCATTTCAGAATGAACAAGATATAAAAAATATGGGTGGTGTTTGGAGAAAACTACCTTTCACATATTTCATGATGATTATGGGAACATTAGCATTAACAGGTTTCCCTTTTTTATCAGGTTTTTATTCAAAAGACGCAATTATAGAGTTTGCATACCTCGAAAAAGGAACTTTAAGTAATTATGCAGCAGCAATAGGTATAATTACAGCAGTATTAACATCAATTTATTCTTGGAGATTAATATTTTTAACATTTCACGGTAGTTTTAATAATAAAAAATTAGATATAAAAGATTTGCGTGAGTCGCCTCTTGTTATGTTAATTCCATTATTTATATTATCAATTGGAGCTGTATTTTCTGGAATATTTTTTAAAGAACTATTCATAGGCTCTGAAAGTAGTGAATTATTTTGGAAAGACTCAATAATGTTTTTAGAACCATTGAGCAAAGAACATCCACCTTTATGGTTTTTATTTTTAACACCTACTTTTGTGATTGTTGCCATTCCATTTTCTTATTATTTATTTTCAAGGAGTCAATCAATTGTTGAACAAGTTGTAAAAATTAATTATCCTTTATATCTATTTTTAAAAAAAAAGTGGTATTTTGATGAACTATACAACTTTTTATTTGTTAGATCATTTAAAAATTTAGGTAACTTTCTTTGGAGAAAAGTAGATAATTCAATTATTGATAGATTTGGCCCAGATGGTATTTCTAATATTATAAAAAAATTTTCTTTATATGCAGTAAAATTTCAAAGTGGATTCATTTATCAGTATGCTTTCATAATGCTTTTAGGTTTTTCACTTTTATTAACGTTTTTAATTATTAAATAAATATGTTCCCAATTCTATCATCTTTAATAATTTTACCACTTATTGGGTCTTTATTTTTAACATTTATTAAATCTTCGGAGAAAAATACTAGTCTAAAATATGTTTCGTTATTTGTTACTTTTGTAAATTTTTTTTTATCTTTATATCTTTGGAAAATTTTTGACCCCTCAATATATACATTTCAATTTGTAGAAAATAGAGTTTGGATTGAAGGATTTATAAATTATAAAGTCGGTATAGATGGCATATCTATCTTATTTGTAATTCTTACTACCTTCATTACACCCCTTTGTATAATCTCAGTAAATTCAACAATAACTTACAGACTAAAAGAATTTTTGATTGCAATTTTAATCCTGGAAACATTAATGATAGGAGTATTTTGTTCATTAGACTTGGTAATATTTTACTTATTTTTTGAAGGTGGGCTTATCCCAATGTTTTTAATAATTGGAATTTGGGGTGGAAACAGAAGGGTTTACTCAGCATTTAAATTTTTCCTTTTTACATTAGTTGGATCTGTTTTAATGCTAGTTGCAATAATTTCTATTTATTGGATAACTGGAACCACAGATATTGAAAAATTATATGAAATAGGAATACAGGAAGAATACCAAAGATTGCTATGGCTTGCATTCTTTTCATCATTTGCAGTGAAAACACCAATGTGGCCTGTTCACACATGGTTGCCCGATGCACATGTAGAGGCTCCAACTGCAGGTTCAGTTTTACTCGCTGCCATCCTCTTAAAAATGGCTGGTTATGGCTTCATAAGATTTTCTGTTGGTTTATTTCCTTTAGCATCTATTTATTTTGTACCATTGGTTTACTCATTAAGTTTAATAGCAATAATTTACACTTCATTGGTTGCTTTGATGCAGGAGGATATGAAAAAACTTATTGCCTATTCTTCGGTTGCACATATGGGTTTTGTAACTCTTGGTATTTTTACATTTACACAACAAGGCATTGAAGGAAGTATTTTTCAAATGATAAGTCATGGTTTAATTTCAGCTGCTTTGTTTTTATCTGTTGGCGTTGTTTACGACAGGATGAAAACAAGACAGATTAAAGACTTTTCTGGGCTCGTAAATGTAATGCCCAAATATGCAATAATGATGATGATTTTTACACTTGGCGCTTTAGGATTACCAGGGACAAGTGGATTTATTGGTGAATTTTTAGTTTTAATGGGAACATTTAAAAAAAGTATTATATCAGCTACTATTGCAAGTATAGGAGTAATACTTGGTGCTGCTTACATGTTATGGCTTTACAAAAGAGTTTTTTTTGGAAATTTATTAAAAACAATTGAAGTAAATAAAATGTTAGATCTAAATAAACATGAGACATTAGTCTTAACTTCACTGGCCTTTTTAGTGATATTATTTGGTTTTTATCCTGAACCTTTAATTAAGACATATGCTACATCAATAGACAATTTTATAAATACATTTAATGTATCAACAAATTTAAGTTTAGTAGAAAAAACTAAATGAATAATTTGTATTTTATAATCCCTGAGCTTTTTATTTCTTTAAGTGTGATGGCGCTTTTAGTTTTAGGAGTTTTTAAAAATAATAGTTCTAAAATTATTTTCTATCTTTCTTGCTTAATTATATTAGTTTCTCTGGCAATTAATTTAAACATTAATATAACAGAGACAATCTTTCTTTTTAATAATAGCTATTTAGTCGATCAACTATCTTTGTTTATTAAATCAATAATTTTAATTTCAGCTTTCTTTGTGATGATATGCTCATACAACTATGTGCGATTAAATAATATACTTAAAATAGAATATCCTATATTAATTTTAAGTTCGTTACTTGGAATGCTTGTAATGATAAGTTCAAACGACATAATTGTATTTTATATAGGTTTAGAGCTACAATCTCTTGCATTATATGTTCTAGCCTCATTTAATAGGGATAATCTTTTGTCTTCAGAGTCGGGATTGAAATATTTTGTTTTAAGCGCTTTATCATCTGGCTTACTTTTATATGGCTGTTCATTAATTTATGGTTTTTCAAATTCAACTAATTTTGATCAAATATCTCAGAATTTTGATTTTGAATATGGGATTATTTTCGGTATGGTTTTTGTGATTGTTGGATTAGCATTTAAAATTTCTGCTGTCCCTTTCCATATGTGGGCGCCTGATGTGTATCAAGGCTCTCCTACCTCCGTGACTGTAATGTTTGCAATTTTACCGAAAATAGCAGCACTAACAGTTTTTATAAAATTTTTATATGGTCCGTTTATAAATCTCTTCGATGAGTGGCAAGCTATAATTATATTTTTATCAATTGCATCTATGATTTTAGGAGCGGTTGCTGCTATTGGTCAAAAAAACCTCAAAAGACTTATAGCCTACAGCTCTATTAGCCATATGGGTTATGCATTAGCCGGCTTAACCACTGGTACTAACCAAGGTATTCAAAGTTCAATAATTTATTTAATTATTTATTTAGTTATGAATCTTGCATTTTTTAGTTGCCTTTTCATGTTGAAGAGAAAGGACAAATTTTATGAAAATATTGAAGATTTATCTGGTCTTTCAAAAAAACATCCTATTCTAGCATTAAGTTTTTTATTAATTTTATTTTCACTCGCTGGAATACCACCTCTTGCAGGTTTCTTTGCTAAATTTTATGTTTTTATGGCTGTAATACAAAAAGAAATGTATTTTTTAGCTATTATAGGATTATTATCAACCGTAATAGCAGCTTTTTACTATCTTAGAATCATAAAAATAATTTATTTTGACCCAGAGCAAGAAAAATTTGACACCTCTATGAGTTTAGGATTAAGGCTTACACTGATATTATCTACAACAATAATACTAATGTATTTTATAAATCCAAATTTTTTAAATAAATATGTAACAAATATTTTAGTTATTTAATGGTTTTAAAAAAATTTAAATATATAAAAGTTTCTAGCACAAATGATGTTGCTATAAAAAAAATTAAACAAGGATATAAAGCAGGCATTGTTATTTCTGACACTCAATCAAGTGGCAGAGGACAATATGGTAGAAAATGGGTTTCCAAAAAAGGAAATTTATTTTTTAGTATATTTTTTATTATTAATAAAAGAATGCAAATTTCAAGATTAGTTGCTAGTTTGTTGAGAATAATAAAAAAAATTTTACTCAAATATACAAATTCTAATTTAAATATAAAAAAACCTAATGATATTACAATCGATAAAAAAAAAATTTGCGGAGTTTTAAATGAAACATTATTTTATAATAATTTAAAATTTTTGGTTGTCGGAATTGGGATAAATATAGCTAGTTCACCAAATTTAAGAAATTATCCAACCACTAATTTAAATGAGGTAACTAATAGAAAAGTAAGTAAAACTAAATTATTAAAAAAAATTATTAAAGCTTTTGAGATTAAAATAAGATGATTATTGTAGGCGATATAGGAAATACAGAGATTAAAATATGTTTTTTTTATAACGGTGTAAAAAAAAAATATTTATTCAAGACTAATTCACTGAATAAGAAAATTCTTAAGAGGAGATTTAATTTTTTAAGTAAAAAAATATATCTTAAAAATGCGATTATCAGTAGCGTTGTACCAAAAACTTTTAATCAAATAAAAAAAATTTTTTTTAGTTTATATAAAGTTAATTGCATTGAATTAAAGAAATTAAATATACCTAAATTAATAAATATAAAAGTAAACAAGAAAGAAATTGGATCTGATCGTTTAGCTAACGCAATAAGTGTACTGAACAAAAAAAAAAATTTTATTGTTGTAGATTTTGGAACTGCCACAACTTTTGATGTAATTAACAAAAATAATTACTTGGGTGGAGTTATTGCACCGGGTGTTAAATTGTCATTAGACAGTCTGATTAAAAAAGCGAATTTAATACCAAATATCAAATTTAATAAATCAAAATTAATAATCGGTAAAAATACAAAGCAAGCTGTATTATCTGGTTTTTTCTGGGGCTATAACGGATTAATTAATGGTATAATTTCTAAAATTAAAAAAGAAACTAACCAGAAATATAAGATAATTTTTACAGGTGGTCTTGCACACTTATTTAAAAAGGATACAAAAGATAAGATTATTATAGATAAAAATCTAACTATTAATGGATTAATTAAAGTTTCAAAATATTTTAACTTATGAAAGATGAATTAATTTTTTGTCCCCTTGGCGGATCAGGCGAAATAGGCATGAATATGAATTTGTTTGGTTTCGGTAAACCAGGGCAACATAAATGGATTATAGTCGACATTGGTGTTACTTTTGCGGATGAGAGTATTCCAGGTATAGATTTGATATATCCAGATCCAGGATTTATAATTGACAAAAAAGAGTCTTTGTTAGCTATAGTTCTTACCCATGCTCATGAAGATCACATAGGTGCTATTACTCAAATATGGCCGAAGTTAAATTGTAAAATTTTTGCAACTCCTTTTACTGCTGCCCTAGTAGTGGAAAAATTTAGAGAAAAAAATATTGATATAACAGCTTTTCTAAACATTGTTGAACTTAATGGCAAAATTAATTTAGAGAATTTTGAAATCGATTTTATAACTTTAACACACTCAATCCTTGAACCTAACGGATTAAGAATAAAAACTCCTTTAGGAAATGTTTTACACACAGGTGATTGGAAATGTGATCCAGATCCTTTAATAGGAAAACAAATAGACTCAGATAAACTTAAATCAATTGGGAAAGAAGGTGTTTTAACAATGATTTGTGACTCTACAAATGTATTTAGTGTTGGTAGATCAGGATCTGAGTTATCTGTTAGAAAAAGTTTATTAAAAATAATTGAGAGATTAAAAAAAAGAGTCATTGTAACGTCTTTTGCATCTAATGTGGCAAGAATGGAAACGATATTTTTTTGCGCAGAAAAAACAGGCAGACAAATTTCATTAGTAGGAAGATCTATGCACCGAATTTTTAAAGCAGCAAGACAATGTGGTTACTTAAAAGATGTAATTGATCCAATTGATCCAAGAGATGCAAAAAAAATACCTAGAGATAAAATAATATATCTATGCACCGGTAGTCAGGGTGAGCCTATGGGTGCCATGAATAGATTATCTAATTATACTCATCCAGACGTATTTATTGAGAAAGATGACACAGTCATATTTTCTTCAAAAATAATACCAGGTAATGAAAAAAAACTTTCAAAATTGCATAATAATTTAGTTTTAGAAGGAGTAGAAGTTATCAATGAGGAAAATGAATTTGTTCATGTATCAGGTCACCCAAACAGAGAAGATCTCAAAGATATGTATAATTGGATTAAACCATATTCTGTTATCCCAGTCCATGGTGAACATAGACATATTATTGAACATCTTTCTTTTGCTAAAGAAATGAAAGTTCCATATCCAATACAAGTTAAAAATGGAGATATAATTAAAATCGCACCATGTGAAAAACCTGAGGTATATGATAAAGCTCCATCAGGAAAACTTTATGTGGATGGAAATGTAAGTGTTTTTGAGGACTCAAAATCAATAAAAGAAAGAAAAAATTTATCTCTTAACGGCAGTCTTGATGTGACCATTTTAGTTAATAACAAAGGAAATATATATGACTCGCCTGTTATAACAGCTAAGGGATTACCAATAGAAAATTTAGAAGAATTCAAATTTGGACTAGAGAAAGAGATAAATAAAACAGCAAGAACATTTGCATTGAATAATATAAAACAAGAAGAAAATGCTATTAATGCAATAAAGACTGTATGCAGAAAGTTTACTAATGAAAAAGTAGGCAAAAGACCTTTTACTAATATAAATTTAGTAAATATCTAATATGAGTATTACTGGTTCATTGATAATTTTTGTGTCAATTTGGTGGATTATTTTTTTCTCATTATTACCAATAGATGTTGATAGAAAACACAAGGAATTGGTTGAAGGTGTTGATAAAGGATCACCAGAAAATCCTAAAATTATCAAAAAAATAATTTATACAACCATAATTACCTCGATTATTTTTATAGGTATATTTATGTTAGTGAAGTATGATTATTTTAACTTAAGAAGGTTTATTTCGTAATGTTTTTTTCTACCTCATTAATTCCTATTTTAAAAAATTATCCTACTGAAGCAAAAATTAAATCACACAAATTAATGTTAAGAACTGGAATGATTAAACAATCTTCTGCAGGCATATATTCTTGGTTACCTTTAGGTTTTAAAGTAATGAAAAAAATTGAAAATATCGTAAGAGAAGAGCAAAATAAAATTTTTGCACAAGAAATATTAATGCCAACAATTCAATCAAGTGAAATTTGGAAAGAAAGTGGTAGGTATGAGGATTATGGTCAAGAAATGTTAAGAATAAAAGATAGACAAAAAAGAGAAATGTTATACGGACCAACTAATGAAGAATTAATTACTGACATATTTAGAAGCAGTATAAAATCATATAAATCTCTGCCACAACTTTTATACCATATTCAGTGGAAGTTCAGAGATGAATTACGACCAAGATTTGGAATAATGAGATGTAGAGAATTTTACATGAAAGATGCCTATTCTTTTGATCTTAATGATGACTTAGGCGAATACTCTTATAATAAATTTTTTTTATCTTATCTAAAAACTTTCAAAAGGCTTGAGTTAAAAGCAATTCCTATGGCAGCTGATACAGGTCCCATTGGAGGTAATTTATCTCATGAATTTGTAATTTTAGCGGAAACAGGAGAAAGTAAAATTTATACTGACAAAAACATATTTGAGGTGGATCATAAAGATTGTGACTTAGATAAAAAGTCTTTAGAAGATTTAAGAAAAAAATTTGAAAATTATTATGCTGTTACAGATGAGAAATATAATAAAATTGAATTTGATAAATTAGTTAGTAAAGAAAACCAAATAGAAACAAAAGGCATAGAAGTTGGACACATATTTTATTTTGGTGATAAATATTCTAGACCCATGAATGCATCTGTAGATTATGATGGCAAAAAAGTTTTTGTAAAAATGGGATCATATGGTGTAGGGGTTTCAAGACTAGTAGGCGCCATAATTGAGGCAAAGTTTGATGAGAAAAATGAAAACATGAACTGGCCGATCAACATAGCACCCTATGAATGTGCGATTTTACCATTGATTTCTAAAAATGATAAAACAAATTTAGAAAAATCTGTTAATTTATTTAAAAAACTTAAAGACAATAATATTGATGTAATTATTGATGATACTGATGAAAATTTTTCATCAAAAATAAAAAAAATGAATT
>MDTB01044630.1_pt1 | contig 10686 bp, 9 predicted proteins | sample 811161 | NCBI WGS metagenome assembly MDTB01 (sample SAMN05326650, study PRJNA326480) | marine metagenome | isolation source: seawater | place: Mediterranean Sea | collected 2009 | reverse complement strand
TTTTATTCTATTTTTTAATTTTATGTAAAAATAATCATGTTCTGATAATGAAATTATTATATTAGTATTTTTCTTATCATTACTTACTATCTCATATAAATTTTTTTCAGCTCCTCCCATTCCTAGTCCACTTATTATATGTAGTATCTTCATTTGATTAATTTTCTCAATTTAGATATATTTCTATCATTTAGTTGGTTTATAATTTTTATATTTTTTTTAATATCTTTACTATTTTGCTTTTTTTTTATTATTTTTGACATAACGTTTGAGAATTTTTTAATATTTTGACTTTGGTTTAAATAATTTAATTTAATAATTGTTAGTGAAATTCCTTTATTTTTTATTTCTTCAGGGCCTGAAATGGAATTAAGGGACAAAATATTTGAATTTATTAAAGAACTTTCAATTATAAAGTTTGGAAGACCTTCCCACAAAGAACTTGAAACAATTAATTTAGCATTTTTCATATATTTAAACGGATTTACTACCGTATCTAGTAAATATATGTTTTTTATTTTTTTTTCTCTAATAAAATTTTTAATTTCTTTTTTTAAATGACCATTACCTATAATTAATAAATTTATTTTTTTATTTTTTCTCATGGCTAAAAATGATTTTATTAAAAAAAGTTGATTTTTTTGTTTAGTATATGATCCTATATTTAGTATATAATTTTTTTTACTAATTTTTTTTTTGATAAATAATCAATTTCAGAAGTATTGGTAAAATTAAAAACTTTAAAAATTTTTTTTTTTTTAATTAAAAAATATTTATTCAACTGATAAGATATAGTTTCACTAGGAGTTATTATTTTGTCAGCAAATATATAAAGATATCTTAAAATATAATGAAAAAATGAGGTAAAATTTAAATTATACTTCATCTCTCCAATTGGTGTATTGGTTTCTCTAACAATTATTTTAAATTTTCGAAAAAAAAATAAATTCAGAATTATTAATAATGAGTTAATGTGTACAATTGATGAAAAAATATATTTAAAATCCTTATTTTTTTTTAGATAATAAAAAAGCTTAAAGAAAAATTGTTTAGCGCTTTTGGTTTCTAATTTAATAAGCTTAACTCTTGGGTCCAATTTATATTTTTTTTTTTTATCTAAATAATATGCAATATAAACATTATGAGTATTTGCAAAAATGTTTGCACAATTCACCATAAATCTCTCAGATCCTCCACCAAATAATGAAGGTATCAGAAATAATATTTTTTTTTTATTCTTCATTTTTGTAAATTTTTATTATTTCTTTATCTGAAAAATTAAATCTAAAGTTTCTTTCTTTGGATTTTGGTTTGTAAAATATGAAATCATGCTTTAACTTTTTTACGTTTATTGGTAAAGATTTAACATAATTTAATTTTCTTATCCTTAGATAACTTCCGTCACTAGGCCTCCAATTTTTTCTTTGGGTATTCCACAAGTCTCCATATCTATAACCTAAATATTTTTCAGTCTTTTTTGGAATTTTAACTGTAAACTTTTTTGTGTTATGAATAATAGAAACCTTTTTAAAATTTCTAAAGTATATTTCTGGTACAACAACCCAAATGGTTTTTGCAACTCTAATATAAAATTGTATTATTTTACCTAAAAAGTAATTTTTTAACCTTTCTGAAAGAAAGATATCTCTTAATTTGTGGTGTAACTTTCTGTCTCGTTTTATAGATAAAAAAAATATAATGAAATTTATAAACCTTGATATTAATGATTTTTTAAAAGGTTTATTTATACATCTTCTATAATACTCAAAATTTTTTTTTTTTTATAAATATACAAATCTACATGAGAAATTTCATTTTTTTTAGATGATGGAAAATAAATTTTTATTATATCTTCAAAAAAAGGATAGCCGGTTTGTAATTTAACTCTAAATCCTTTTTTTTCTATTTTTTTACAAAATTCAATAATTTTTTTGTAGTCTTTGTAAAAAAACCCAAAATCTAGATCCGAACTATTAAGGATTGCGTCTAATTTAAAATTAGATTTATAAGCTTTTAGTAATGTCCCTGAGTCTAACCAAAAATTTATTTTTTCTTTTTGGATGTATTCAAAAAACTTATATATATGCTCATTCCGCTTGATCATAAATTTTAAGAATACTATTAGTATGTTTTTCTTGATTTGTAATATATTTTAATTTTTTTTCTTCTTTATATTTAAATTTTGATTTTAACAATTTATTAATTTTATTTTTAACAATTTGGGTATTTGAAAAATTTAACAAATGTAGGTTTTGTTTATTTGTAATAATACTTCTTATTTCTTTATGTGAAGATATCTTTGAGGCTAAAACACTGCTATAGTTTATAATTCCTTCTGCAACAACTCTGCCAAATCCTTCAGATCTACTTGGGCATAATATAATAGAATTTTTACCAAAATATTTTAATGGATTGTATGTAAAATTTATTAATTTTATATTATTATTTTTTAACCTTTTAAATAATTTTTTAAAGGGCCCTGATCCAATAATATATATTTTATTCTTAAATTTATTTTTTGATAACAAATCTAAAATAAAATCAGCACCTTTGTCCTTAGTTAATTTTGATAAAAAAATAATTTTTTTTATTTTTGAATAATTTTTTTTTGATTGCTCTATTGGATTATAAACTACTGAAGAAATACCTTTTAAATAAAATGGTAATGAATTTTTAACTGTCTGAGATATGCAAATTATTTTTTTTGAAAATAAAAATATATATAAAGCTAAAAAACTAATCTTATTTTTTATTAACGTTCTTTGATGCCAAATAAAATTTTTTGATATAAAAAAAGCTGACAAACTCCAAGCCAAATTAACTCTTAAATCATTACCATGTATAATTCTAATATTTTTATTTTTCTTTAAAAATGATCTTATTATTTTGAATGATTTAATAGAATTTTTTATAAAATTTAAATATGTGTAATTTTCACTAGGTAAATTTTTAATAAACAATATTTCAAAACTTAATTTTTTTTTTTTTAGATAACTACATAATAACCCCTTACGATGAATAACAATTCTTATTTTTTTTCCTTTTTTTTTTATTCCTTTTATTAATTCTAAAGTGGATACATGTGAGCCACCTATGCTATCTCCAACAAATGGAAAAACTATTTCTTTGTTCATCAAATTAGATAATTATATAAAATTGTTAATTTTTTGATAAAAATAAATTAAATACATAAGATTAATTAACATAAATAAAAATTAAATGGCAAATATTATTTGGTTCACTGGATTGTCTGGTTCTGGAAAAACAACTTTAACTTATAAACTATATAAAATTTTTAAAAAAAAAAATTAAAGTAAAAATTATTGATGGAGATAGTTTTAGGAGACAAAAGAATAATAAAAAATTTTCTAAGTTAGAAATAATTCAAAATAACCTTTCGATAATTAATTATATTAAGAAAATTTATTTTAATTTCGATATGATTATAGTATCAGTAATTTCTCCAATTAAGCTAACAAGATTAAAGGCTAAAAAAATTTTTAAAAACAATTATTATGAAGTTTATCTTGATTGTAAAATTTCATCTCTTGAAAAAAGAGACACAAAGGGTCTTTATGCTAAAGCTAAATTAAACATAATTAAAAATCTTATTGGGTACAATTCCAAAATAAAATATGAAAAAAGTAATTACAAAGTAATAAAAGTAAATACAGATAAAATATCTGTCTCTCAATCAGTTAAAAAAATTCTTTATGAAATTAAAAAATAGATAAAGCATTTTCTAATTATTTATTCAATATTTTTAATATTTTTCTTTCTCCGTTCCATTTTATATTCTTATATTTAAAAAATTTTTTATATTTTCCTTTGTTGATTAAAAATAGCCCTTGACTAATCGAATTAATTTTTTTTAATATTTTAAAGTCTTCTAATTTTTTTGCATTAACCACAAACTCTTTATTCATATTTTTCGTAATTCCAAACATGTAAATATTATTTTCTAAGCAATCTTGAACAATACCAAATCCAGGCTTTACAATTGCAAATTTTAATTCTAAAAACATTTTTTTTTTGTAATCTGCTTGAAAAAAATTTTTTTGATAATTAATTTTTTCAAAAATTTTTTTATCAAAATAATATTTGAATTTTTTTGGAAAGTTAATTGAATTTATTTCATCGATTATTTTCTTTTTAGAAAATTTAGCAGTACCAAATGATAGAAGAACCGAGTTTTTTTTTTTATTTTTAATTTTTGGGGAATTTAAAAAACCCATCTTTAATCTATTTTTTTTATTGCTGTATATATAGTTTTGAATAATTGGTACTTTGTTTTTTTTTATAATACTTAATGTTTTTTTGAGTAAATTATTTTTTATGTTAAAAACTTCATGCCAAAAAAAATTTGCAATTATGATTGAATTCTTTGAGATGTGAACAATTTCTGGCAAATTATCAGATATAAATAAATCATACTTATATTTTATTAATTTATGGCTAAGATCATTATACCAATTTTGATTATACGTTTTATTTTTTTCATTAATTTTTAGTTTTGCTTCAAAGTTTATAACTTTAATTTTATTGCTTAATTTAAATTTTGATATTTTTCTTTTATTTCCAACAATAGTAACTTTGTGAAAATTAGATAAGTATGTGGCAATTAATGTTGATCTATTAATGTGACCTAATCCATGATTGGAAGGTAATATGCAAATTTTCATTTAAATTTTCAAATATTCATAATTATACGATTTGGCGATACTTTCATTAATAATATTGGATGTGTCAAAAATATATTTTTTATTTAAACTATTATTTTTTTTGATATTTAGTAAAAATAATTCTTGATATTTTTTATTATTATTTGCAAAAACTATTACGTCATAAATATTAATTTTTTTTAAATTAAGTATTATATCTTTTTCTTTTGAGTTTTGACGTATATCACTTCCCTTAACATCAAAATAATTGCATATAACTCCTTTTTTTCTTAATGATTTAGCAAATTCTGTTGAAGGAGAATTTCTTGTATCAATAGTTTCTGGCATACCTTTAAATGCAATTCCAATAATTAGTACTTTAGATTTTTTTTTTAATTGTTTCGTTATTTTATCTGCAAAAAATTTAGTTATTTTATTATTAACTTCTCTCGAAATTTTTCCTATTTTATAATTTGCCTTATAATTAATTAAGTTAGTTTCAAAAAGGACTGTATCTTTTGGCAGACAATAGCCACCAACACCTAAGCTAGGTTTTGCAATATTGTTTCTTGGATAGCCAGAATTTGCCTTTTGAATTAGATCTTCCCCACTCAAACCAAGTGTATTTGATACTCTTGAAATTTCATTTGAAAATGCAAAATTTAAATCTCTATAAGAATTAGAGACTAATTTAATCATTTCTGATTCTTCTAAAGATTTTAGCTCTATAGAATTTTTGAAAAATTGATTTGAAAATTTTAAAGCTTCTTTAAGACATGAAGATGAATAACCAGAAACTAATTGGGGCAAATTTTCTAATTCTTCCAATGCTTTCCCTTCGACTATTCTTTCAGACATATGAGATAAATAAAAGTCTTTTCCACATTTTAGTCCTGAGTATTTTTCTAAAATTGAGTGAGCAATTTTTCTACAAAAACCTATTTGGGTAGTACCCCTAATTATTATTAAATTACCTTTAAATATTTTTTTTGCTACTACTTTTAAACAGTTTATTATATTTTTGCTATTTATCTTGTTATTAATTACATCTTGACCAATACAAATTATAAAAATATTTGAATTTGAATTTTTTAAAGAATTGACTAAATTAATTTTATTATTAACTAAATAATACTTCATTAGTGGATTTAAACCTGGCTCAAAAAAATTAAAGTGTAGTTTTGATATATTTTTTATTTTTTTTAAATCATTATCGTAAGCGGTTAATATTTCAGCTTTTTTTAAAATATGGGCCACTAAAGGTATTCCAATATGTCCTAAACCAGCAATACAAATGCTTTTATAATTAGTATTATCTTTTATTTGATCATAATTTACTGTCTTTAAAAAATTTTTATTTTTTTTTAAAACCAAAACATTATTTACTTTGTTTTGTAAAATTTTTTTTAATGCTATTTCTTGTTCTTTTAAATTTTTATAATCTAATTTATCAAAAACTTTAATTGGGTGTTTATTTATAAACTTTATAGCTTTTTTGTTTTGATTAGTTTTAAGTATTATACGTCTTAAATCTCCCAAACTTAAAATGCCTGACACTTTCTTTTTTTTAAAATAAATAGCAACATTAGCTGATTTATTTTGATTTTTTTTTATATCAAATTTTCTTAAGATTGTTTGAATTGTATCTTTCGAATTAATTACCACATAATCATTTAAAAGCATTATTATATCTCTTCCCAATTAAATACTTGTCGGCCATCTTTTTTTGAACAAAATCTTCCTCTATAATAATCTCTATTTAATAATTCAACATGAGATAGTTTTCTACTAAAATTTCCTTCGATATTTTTAAAGTTGATTTTATAATTTTTAATTAAATATTTTTTTTGATCTTTTTTATTTTTTTTTGAAAAATCTTTTAATATTTTAATATCATTTGGATAAATAGATACAGGACCATCTCTAGTATCTGTTTTTCCAAACATTGATACGTGTCTTTCAACAATTTTGGCTCCATAGTAAATTGATAATAATGATGCTAAATTTTTATTAACATCTCTGCTATAGGAATGATCAGAAAAACCTACAGTCTTAGTTAAAGATTTTAAAAATTTTAATCTTGAAAGATGAATTTGATTTAAAGGTGTAGGATAAATTGTTACACAATGTAGTAAACTTAAATTTTTATCTTTTAATATTTTGCAGGCTTTTTTAATCTCATCATCGTAAGTCGCTCCAGTTGATAATATTATATTGGAAAAATTTTTTTTTATTTCTCTTAATAAATGAAAAGAAGCACAATCGTAACTTGCAATTTTTATTGTCTTAAAACCCAAATTGCTTAATTTTGTAACATCTTTTGTTGTAAAACAAGTTATTGCAGGCTCAACTTTTAAAGTTTTACAATGGTGTATAAATTTTTTTAAATCTTTATCTTTTAATTCTAATTTTTTTAAACGATGAAACTCTTTTAAATAAGGTCTCTTAATTGAAATTACTTTATTTTTTTTTTTTAAACCATTTTCAAAAATTGGTCTGTAAGAAAGATCTTTGCTCAAAATATATTGAAGTTTAACAACGTCTGCTCCATTTTTTGCACACTCTGTAGCCATTTTTTTTACATTCTTAAATGAACCTAGATGATTTTGACATAACTCTGCAATAAATTTAAATTTACCCATAAGAAACTTATATTTTATAAATGATAATTTACAATTAATTTTATTTTTTAAAAAGAATAAATGTTTAAGTTAAATAAATTCTTCTAAAATTTTCAATTTATAATAATCTACTTTTTTTTCTCTGTCTTTTAAATTTTCTTTAAGATTAAAAAAAAGTTCATATCCATTGATATTTTTGTTTATATCAGCACTATTAAATAAATTATACTCTGACATAGGATTAAATGGTTGCTTTTTATAATTAACAAAAAAATTTTTTTCTTTATGATCTAAAATATTAAAAAGAACCTTCTTGGGTCCAAGTCTATTAATTATATGTAACTCAAACTGAAGTACCCACTTCAGAATATCAATATCTAGGAAACACGATCTTAATTCAATACTTTGAGACATACTTGAATGATCTAAAACAACACATCTTGACGATGGCATAAAAATTTCTAACTCTGAAAAGTAAATTTTTTCTACTTGTGATAGACCTCTATATTTTTCTATAAATTTATCATGCAACCACTCATAATATTTTTTATTCTTTAGAAGAAAAAAAATTGATTGACTCTTATTTAAGAGATAAGAAATTTCTTTATCTATTTTGGATATACTATCTTTATAATAATATGACAAATAAGATTTAAAATTTTTATTTCGATCAAAAAACTTATTGTAACCCATAAATACTTCATCACCTCCTAATCCTGACAAAGCAATACGATCACCTAAATTAAATATTTTTTTACACATTGCTTGATATGCTATAGCAGAAAAAGAATAATGTGGTTGATGCAAAAGATTAATTATATTTTTTGGAAGAAAATTTTTTATTTCAATATTTTCCTTTAAAATTTTTTTTTTAACATATTCTTCATAATTTTGATTTAAATTATTTTTACCATCATTAAAAAAAATAAATTTAATATCATCTATTTCTTTAAGATATTTTGATACTACAAAAGAATCTAGTCCACCAGAGAATAATAAAGTTTTTCCTTTTTCTCCAACACACTTATTTTTAAAACTTTTTTTGAAAATACCGTCTAGTTCATCTAAATTTTTTTTGGTTATTTGTAAATTTTTTTTATTTTTTAAATAATAATTTTCCATAGAAAAATATTTTTTCTTTTTAATGTTTAAATTTTTATCAATTATTAAAATTTCACCTGGGATAATTTTTTTTATATTTTTATAGAATGTTTGTTCCTCAATTAGATGACCAAATGAAAAATATGAATATAAATTCTCATCAGAAATTTTTTTTAATGAAAATTTTTTTAAAGAAATCAATTCAGATGAAAAAATTAATTTATCTTTATCTTCATAGAAATATAATGTTTTTTCACCAAAAATATCTGTAGAACAAAAAATATTTTGTCCATCATAAAATAAAAAGGCAAACATTCCATTAAGTTCATCTATATTTTCTACTCCAAAGTTAATTAGGTAATGAAGTAATACTTCAGTATCAGAGTTTGATACAAATTTTATATTTTTTTCCAGTAGCTTTTTTTTTAAATATTTAAAGTTATAGATCTCTCCATTAAAAATTAAAATATAATTTTTATAAACAAATGGTTGATTCCCTCTCATAGTTAAATCATTAATTGATAATCTATTTAAAGAAAAAAAATAGTTATCTTTAATTACATATCCATAATTATCTGGCCCTCTTTTAGCTAATAATTTTGAATAATAATGACAATTATTTATTTCATCTTCTCTAATAGGACTCTTTTTAAAATAAGCAAAAATTCCACACATAATTTAATATTCTTTAATACTTTCTAAAAAACTATTTAGCGTTAAGATTAACAACAAAGTCTGACCTCCAACAACTTTATTTATTTTCCAATCTGAAAGAAAATTCTTAAAAGCATTCATATCTATAAATTCAATTTGATTTACTGAATTAGATTTTTCTAATTTCAAAACTTCATCTCTAAGGTCATTTCTTAATAAATCCTCAATATTAATCCATGTTCTATGAAAATTACCTTTGGTAGGATTAAATATTTTTTTAAGTCCTGATAGTGCTGTAATTTGATAGGAATTATATTTTAATTTAAAACCATTATTTGCATTTATTATTTCAGTTAATTTTGGATTTACTAAATTTAAAGCAGCTTTGGTTATTTTGGAGTCAAACTTATATTTTAAGGGTATCTGATTTGAAAGATCGAAAAGTCCATTATGATATGCTGGAGCTGAATGAACTGAGTGTTGAGATAAAGCTAACTGTCCCCCATATGTGTAGTGTCTTGAATAATCTGAAAGAGATAAATATTCAAATTTATCATATTCATTTTCTGTAAGCTTACTTACATATAAAATTTTTTTTAAAAGTTGGATTTTAGTTTCATTGACATACTCATTGAAATTCTTTTTCACTATATTTTCTAATTTAAATCCCTTTGTTTTATAGCTAATATTATCTAAAAAAAAATTTACGATATCTTTATCAATTTTTTTCAATATTTTTAAAAAAAGTGGTTTTTTTTGAAAATGCAATTTTTTCAATGGTAAATACATACCTTGAAACATGAAGTCTAAACCATAACCACTCAAGATCCGATCGTATTTACTAAATTCTAAATTTGTATAATGTACTCCATCTACCATATACATAGAAGAATTTACTAATGATGATAAAATCAAGTTTTTAGAATAAACTTCTTTTGGAATTTTTTTCCAACTAAAATTATGATTTAGTGTGGTTGCCACTTTTTCAGCGGTAATACTTTCCCGATTTTTTAAATACGTATAATTAAAACAATCAACTTTTCTTTCAGTATTTGCCAAAATTAGACGAGTATCAGCCCCTCCACTTAATGCCAAAGAAATTTTGTCTTTATCTTTAATAATTGCATTTATTGAATCTTTTAAATTTAAATTTAACAATTCAGCATTTTCATTTAATTTTAAATTATTTTTTTTATAATTTGGAAAAAAATATTTTGTTATATTTAGATTAAAATCGATAAACCTTAATTTGCTTCCAGCTTCTAAAAATTTTGTATTTTTATCTAAAGTTAAATCTCCAAAAATTCTTCTGAACTTTAAAAAATGCCATACTGCGATATTATTTAGAGAAAATTTTTTAAATTCTCTATATTTCAATAGAACATATAAATTATTTGATAAAATAAAATTATTTTCATCAAAACTATAAAGTACAACTGGAGATGCAAATCTTGAGTTTACTACTTCTAGATTATTATTGTTAACATCTCTTATTATAATTACAAACTCTGAATTAAATTTTTCTAAAAATTTATTATCATTTTTGTTAAAAATAATTTCTTTGCAAATATCTGTTATTTTTAAAAACCCGTCGATTCTAATGTCTCCAATAAAATATATTTCATAGTTTTCAAAATTGGATTTTTTTA
>MDTB01210695.1_pt1 | contig 10687 bp, 21 predicted proteins | sample 811161 | NCBI WGS metagenome assembly MDTB01 (sample SAMN05326650, study PRJNA326480) | marine metagenome | isolation source: seawater | place: Mediterranean Sea | collected 2009 | reverse complement strand
TGTAGTCTAGCTCATCAAGTCCCATCTCTTTCTTTAGTTCCTTGTGTAGCCAAGCACCAGCCATACTGTGCAGGTTCTCATCTCGTACAGAAAAGTTGATACCAGCAGTCATGTTCATTAGCTTGTTCTTACCCTCTGCTTGGAAATGTTTCAAGAAAGCAAAGTTAGAGTACAGGATAGCACCTTCTGTAATAGAACCTAGTGCAGTTATATACAGTGCGTCACCCTTTTCAAACTCACGCTCAAGCCATTTCATCCTACTGCTAAGAGCTTCATCCTCTTCATACGATTTATAAAACTCATCCGTCTTAAAACCTAACACTTCATTCAGCTTATCATAGAATGGTGCGTGTACGTTCAACTCAAACATACCAAACAGGCTAGCCATGCGCTGAACCTCTGGTCTTGGAAATGTCTTACGCACATAGTCAAGCCAGTACTCGTTACCTACGTGCAGCTCGTACAGCGTGAACAGCTTGAGTACTGTGGTCACACCATGCAGCTCAGCTTCAGTAAGGTTAGTCTTTAGGTCGTGTAAATCTTTCTCGACTGGTATCTCCTTTGCCATCCAGAAGATATTGTCTTGAGCTTCACTAAAAGCTATAGCTTCGGGGTAGTCTGTTGTGTATGTGTTCTTTGCTGTTTGTAACCTAGTATTCATCAGACAGTTGCTCCTGTAACTTTTCAAATTTAATCTCTATCACATCCTCAAACCGCCTGACTATCTCCTCTGAAGATAAGTCAAGCAGCTCAAGTAATGTAACTTCATCAAGAGTTTCTAGCTCTCGGCATATATCATCTAGCGTTTGTAGTTCCATACCTTTCTCTTAGGTAGTTAAGACTAACAGGCAGCTCATCAAACGAGCCATTATTAACTTCGTTTAACATCCAGATACCAGACCAACTAGAGTTGTTTTGTTCTCCTAAGTATTTTTCTGAGTGTTGATAAAAGATACCAGCAAACAGACCTGTAAGGCTAACATTGTCTGCACGCTTACCGTAAGCTATGTCCCTATCTTGTACGTGACCCATAACACAGGACATCATACGCTTAGACAATAGAGCACGAGCACTGCTGACAGGCCTACCCATTATACCAGATGTAAAGTAGTGAGCAAACGCTACACCCTCTATTATCACTGGCTTGAGAAACGGATACACTTCCCAGTCAGACAAGTTAAGGTCATCAAGACTAATCACATCCTCAAGGATAGCGTCATTCTCCACTGCCCTGTTGATGCGCTCCTCATGGTTACCCACTGTAAATATCATACGGGGATTCCACTTAGGCTTACGTGACCTGCTCTTCTTCTGTTTGCTGATCTCTTTCTTTATTGGTGCAAGAAGCAAATCCATAGCATTGTTACCAGAAGTAATGTCTTTCTTGTATCGCCTACCTTCAAAGTCTTTCTTACCCTTATCATAGCAGGATAGGCTAGGCATATCCCAGAAGTCACCTATGTTAACTATAACATCAGGTTGTTTCTCAGCTATGTACTTACCAGCCCAAACCAAATGGTCTACCGATACGCCATCCTTAACCTGACAATCAGGTATCACTATTACTTTCATCTTTGTCTCCAATGTATTTAAGAAGTTTGTCAATGTCGGGTACTCCAAAGTAGGCTATGCCTTCTTTCTCGCACCACTGACCCATGCTCATCTTAGAGCCTTTTCTTACTTTCCTATAGGGGTCTGACAATATGAAGATTAACTCACCATCAATGCAATCTCTGATAGCTTTGTACTTCATGGTGTCGCCAGCCCTAAAGAAACCTTTAGCTTCAATCAAGTACTTACCTTTAACAAAGTCTGGCGTGTACTTTCTGTGTGTAACATATGGTACTGAAAAGGGTTCATACTTAAACCCATGCCCTGCTAGTGCTTGAGCTATCACACTTTCAAGACCACTACGATAGATAGTCTTCTTGCTCATACAAACTCCATTGGCATGTACTTACCTTTCTGTAGTATCCAAAGTAGCTGAGAGTTCTCTACTGCTCTGTGGAATCCATAGTCAAACTCTTCCTTATACATGTCTACGACTAAGTCATCCCAGTGCTCTGAAGCTGTGCCATCCAGTAGCTTGTCAGCTTTCTTATTACCAATGCCTCTGATACCAGTTATGTTATCCACCCTGTCACCAGTAAGCATCTGCTTGTAGAAGAACCGAGTGCCTTCTTCTGCCGATACCTCACACCACTTCTTAGTGTTGTAGTTGTAGTGCTTACCCTCTACCATCAACAAGTCCTTATCAATAGTAGCAATAGCAGTATCTTCAGTCTGAGCTAAACCCAAAGCATCATCAGCTTCCATACCATCTACCACCTGTGCCCTATACTTACTAACAAGATAGTCTCTTACCAAGTTATAGTGTACAGGCTTATCAACACCTTTACGGTTAGCCTTGTAATCACTACGTACTTTGTAACGAAAGTTATTCTTGCCAGATAAATATACCTTGTAGCTATCTGCTTTAGTATCATCAATAATACTATTAAGAAATAGTTTACAGCTATGTAGTGTAAACGATTCGGGGTCAGCCTCCACTAACCCCGTCTCGTTTTTCTTTTGACAAGCAAACCCTATCCTGTAAACAATAGGGTCACCATCTATTAGCAAGTGCATTAGAATGGAACAGCGTCATCAAAGTCATCATCTTCAAGAGATTCAACAGCCTTCAACTTGGCTGGCTGTGAAGCTATGATGCGCTTATCGTATACAAACTTAGCTAACCCAAACAGTGATTTGGTTGCAGGATTGTTCTCATCATCTGCATCACCTACACACTGGTCGGTGATAGTAGATGGTGCTACACCCTCTTGGTACTTGGTTGGGATAGGTGACAAAGAGTCAATGTTATCATACACACGCTCTGAGTTCTCTCCCTTACCTTTTTGATGCTTGACCAAGACATTACATGGTGTGCCTAGCACTGAGTCCCAGTCTGCTACATCACCTTCCTTAGCGTTAGGGTTGAATACTTTGTAATACTTGTACTCATTACCCTTCTCGGACATGGTGTAGAATATATTGAATGGCTTAGTCCAAAGAAGTCTTGGTTGTTCCTTGCCATCAATAGTTATAGACTGACCCATGATCTCAATACCCAGAGATATTTGCTGAGCTGGAGGTTTAACCTCACCCATGTACTCACGTGACTGTAAACCCAAGTCACCTACATAGGCTAGTCTACCTTCATGTTCGCCAGCTTCTAAGTTGGCGTACTCAACAGTTGAGTTGTTGGTTGTTGTCTCTGGTACTACACTTCTACGTTTAAGCATTTGCTCTCCTTTAGTTAATATGAACCTATATTATACCACACTTTAATGTATTTGTGAATAGTTTTCTCCAAATTGTATATCACAATCTAGGTCTCTATTCAGCTTGAGTATCTTATTTACTTTGTGTATACCTCCTTTCAGTAGTTTATGTATCGTATCTTTCTCATCACTTGAGACTTGCAGGATAACTTCATCATGAAACTGCCCTGTCAGTTGTGGTCTATCCTTGATCAGGAAGCCTAGCCACATATCAAAGCAGTAAGTACCAGTGCCTTGATTAAGTGTACTAAACTTATCCTTGTCAGCCTTTAGCCAGTAGTAAAGCCCAGATACAGGGTTGAGTAACCAAGTATACTCACCCACTGTCTTTGTCCTACAGTCATTAGCAATAGACTTGACAGCCCAGTTACGCTTCCAGTATGCCCTGTGAATTTTAGAAGCCTCACCCTCAGGTATACCTAACTGCCTAGCCAGAGTCTTAATACCAGCACCGTAAGTACAAGCATAGTTACCACCCTTGTAGGTGTGCCTTACATCAGAGATAGACTTGTCAGTCCCATCCTTGTAAGCATCTACCTGCTCTTGAGTAACAGCACCAGCAGTCAAAGCTAAGTCTAGGTGGGGGTCAAAGCCTTCTACCTGCATGTCTTTAACGTATTGCTGGTCATAGTTCCACATGTAATGCTGCTTAGTCCTATCCTCCAGTGAGGACATATCAGAGCCACACAGCACACTGCCTTCAGGTGCAGTCAGAAGCTCCCTAACCTCCTTACCATATGGCTTACGTTCTGAAGGTATGTTTACACACACTGCATGTCTGAACCTTAGTGTGTTAGTAAGTCCCTGTATCTCAGCTTTGACGTAGCCATCATCACTACAGTTAGCCAGCAGCCCAGCCACCGTATGTATCCTAGACTTAACCACTGTCATAGTCGCTAAGTGACTTACCTCTTTGTTATCAGCTATCAACTTCTCAACGGATGGACAAAGGTTACCTTCCTTGGTCTTGATTTGTGGTACAGCCCTGCCGCCCTTTTTAATATCAAAGGTAGCTGGTTTCCATTTAAGAGTGAACAGCCAGTCCTTTACCTGCCCTAGTGAAGTAGGGTTAGGGTCAACTAACTTAGATACTATCTTGATAGGGTCTTGATGTGTTTCGTAGTCGTACCCACGTGACTGGCACATATTGAACCACCTAGTACCAGCACTGGACAGCGTACCATCTTTCTTATACATGTTAACTGGTCGGTTGCGCTCAACGTACTTGGCTACTTTAGGCATGACCTTTTCCAAGTCCTGTCGTGACTTGTCATAGGAAGATTCAAGATCAGCTAGTAACTCCTTAGCCTTAACTACATCCAGCTTCCAGCGTGAAGACTCCTGTAGCTTAGCACAGTTCATCTTATGACTGAGATAGCGTAGTAACTTATCAGGCTTGCCAGAGTACAGCATGTTTAGGTAGTCACTAAACTTTTCCCAGAGCTTGTTGTTAATCATTACATCCTGCTCACACCTGTTGATATAGGTATCAATACCTGCACCTTCCCAGTCATCCACCTCAGGCTTGGCTATGCCCAATGTCTCACCCCACTTAGCCAAACCATGACCATACCTACGCTCAGGGTTTAGATACCAAGACAGTGCCAAGGTATCTATTATCTGAGCTTCTATCTTTATACCGAGTATGCGCTCCAGCACTGGTGCATCATAGCGTATAAAGTTATGACCAATGATACGATCATCCTTAGTTACCTTACTAAAGAAGTTCTTCATATCATTGTAGGTAACAAAGGTAGCCAGCCAGTTGTTGCCTTGAGCCACCGACATACAGTGTATCATGGTAGCATCAATACCATCAGTCTCAATGTCTATTATATAATCCATTGGTTTTCTCCAAGTAGGTTACTGTATCTTCATCAAAGTATACATCACATGTATAGGTTTGTCCATACTCTCTATCGAACATCATGTAAAACTTACTAACATTTTTCTCTTCAATCGGACATTCATCAGTACGATCTCTAGTGATAGCATGTCCATAGTGAAACCACTTCTCCATAGCACGTGAGCCTGTCATCTCTGAGCTGAGTACCTTACCACCAGCTTCATGTGGCTTGACACCCTTAGGTTTAGGGTTAACGTGTGAGAAACAAAACAGGGTAATGGGATACATCTGAACAAGGTCAGCCATGTCAGTGCATATCTCATTGAGCCTGTCGTTAGCTTCACTAGCAGTGTACCTAGATATTAGTGCAGTGATAGGGTCTAGCATGAATATGTTAATGCCATCATGAATGTGCATCTCTTCGATAGCTACACGTATATCATTCCAATCCCTGCTTGCACCTCTATCATAGAACCTAACCTTACCTTGCAACGACACTAAGGTATCGTGAAGAAGCTGGTCATCATATTTCTTGTCAGGTCTAGTGAAGTCTATCTTAGCTTCCTTACTGGCTAGCTTCTTAGCAGTGCGTACTGGTGCGTTCTCCAGGTCAAACATACCTACCTTCTTGTTCTCATTGAACACAAGGTGATGCACTAGCTGGTGTTGCCAATCAGTCTTACCAATCTTGGGTGCAGCAGCTACGACATGCAAAGTGTGTGGTCGTATCCCAAAGCAAGCCTTACTTACAGTAGCCCAAGGAAATGGTATACCCATTTGTGGTCTCTCCATACACTTGAGAAGTATGTCATCAATGTCCACAACCTCACCCTGTCTGACATGCTTAGCCTCAAAGACACACTGTTTGTATAGCTCATCAGTACGCCCTGCACTCAGCATCTCATTGGCATCCTTCAGTGGTAGGGTAGCTACCTTAAACTTAGGGAATACCTTGAGCACCTGTCTGACTGCATCCTTGCCAGCATCATCTTGATCAAAGACAAGTATCACCTCTTTGAATTTATTTAAGAAGTCTCTGTTGTGCATCAAGTCCTTGACTGCATGGCTTACACCTTTGGTTATGGATACCACTGAAGGATTGTAGTGTGAGTACTTAGATGGTCTATGCTTAACTATAGACTGCATCAGTGCCATAGCATCACACCTACCTTCAGTTACGAATAGCTTGTTACCACCAGTAGGTATCTTGTTCATACCCCACAAGTCCAAGTCACCCTTACGGTCACCAACAGCACTAAACTTCTTACCCTCTACCTGCCTTACTTCCCAGCCACAGAGCTTACCTCCCTTGTAGTCAGGGTAGTAATGATGAGTAATGGTCTTGCCATCTCTCTCGGACAAAGCAACCCTAACACCATAGTGCTCAGCTACCTCTTTATTTATACCTCTGTCAGTTAGTTCTGACGTAGGTAATTTATTTACATCCACTTTAGGTTTACTCCTTTCAAAGTCAATAATGGTTGTCGGTTTATCATCACTCAAAGATTCATAAGTATGGCAAGCAAAGCACCATGAGTTGTATGTACCATCTTCAGCTTGGTAAACATTCTTACCAGAGGATGAGTCACACTTGTCACACTTCTCTTGCCTAACCCAAGTACCTTTATCAGCATCAAGTTTTTTCATAGTTCTCCTAGTCAACGATTATCATTAGTCCAATGTTGGCTACAGTGTACCCCAAGTACACCATAGCCATTGATGGATTAGCTTTTATGAGCTGGTCTATACAAACGATAGCATAGATTACAGTCACTACAAACAGTAACAAACCACTCATCATCCCAGCCTTGGGAGTGGTGAGTTGTTACGCTCAACTTCAGCTAATGCCTCTTCTTCAGCCCACTGATATAACAGCTCACCAAGAGCTGCAAACTTTTCCTGTGATGGTCTCCCACCAGCTAAACACTCTACGCGTTCTTTGAGCATACTGTTACGAACTTCATAGCCTTGAGCAAGTGCTATTGCATCTGCTAAATAGTATTGAAAGTCATTAGCTAGTAGTTCTTCAGCTTGCTCATAATCATTTGCAAACATTATATCTTCTAGTGAGTTTTGTTCTTGCCAATCTTTACTCATTTTTATCTCCTATTGTTGAAGTCTCTTTCGTAGTTCACTTAGAAATTTTTCCATACCATATTTTTCAATATAGTTTTCAGCTTCAATTAAGCACCAATGAAGTTCGTATTCTTCTTTAGTTGCTTCATCAAGCAATACTTCGTCACCAAAATCATCTTGTTGCATTTACTTCCCTCCCTTCCAGTTGGTTGATTCGCATTTCACAGTATCGGATTGCTTTCTTCAGGTCAACCACCTCATCACCCTTGAATCCAGCTCTTGATACATACTTAATTATATTGCCTCTCCAAAACTCCATATCATTTAACATGATGAATTGGACTGGCTCTATGTCCCACCTTTCATAGTGGTCAGGTTTAATTACTTCATTACTCATCAGCATCTATTCCTTCATTAACATCATACTCCAGTGAGCTTACATTGTAGTCAGGTTCAAAGTAGGTTACGTCTTTGATATGACGTAAACAATTAGAACATATATCTACATACTCACCCTCTTTATCATGACCTTTGGGGTACTTCCTTGTAACCTCAAAGTCATTAAGCAGCGAGTCACATATCCTGCATCTCATAGACACCTCCATACCACTCCTCTTGGTGTGACTCCCACTGTCTTTGTATCTCTTGCTCTTCTAGTAACCTTATCTCTTCTTCAGTTAACGCTTGCTCTTCCATCTCTTTCTCCTGTTTAGTTTAACATCATACCGTTTTGTATAGTACCAATAGTCTTTTATCCAGTCAACAAGAAAAGTAACTAGGATACAAGATAATAGTATGCCTATCCAAAGGCATAGGTAATATAATAATATTAGCAGTGTATCTAAAGTTCCATACTCCATTGTTCAATCTCCAATTATTAGTTAGTAAAGGTGAGCAGTTTCACACCATGCTCAGGGTGTCGAGTACTACGCTACTTGAGATTCAGAAGCCTCTGCTTCTATGTCAAGTAGGTATTGAGTAGATTTGTTAGCCAGTGCTATGGCTTGTGGTAAGTACTTAGGATTATCTCTAAGTGCTTTCATCCAGTTGTTGAGATACTTAGCATGATCATCTCTGACCTTACCTTTGTCAGCTCCAGTCAGTGCACAGAGTTGAGCACTACCAAACTCAGCGACCAGCTCCTCAAAAGCATACTGCTTTCTGTCAGTCTCACCATCAAGATACTTGAAGCGATCAAGTCTATCCTTGTGACCAGTCCAGTGAGTCAGCTCATGAAGTAGTGTTGCATAGTAGTGATCAATAGACTTGAAGTCAGTTACATCAGGCATCCCGATGAAGTCTAGGGATGGTACAAAGTAAGCCCTAGTATCACCATGTCGAATGTCAGCACCACTACTCTCAACAATAGAGTTGGCAAATTTACAGCTACCATACAAAGCATGGTTCTGATCTGGTGTAGTGTAGTCATCAGGTAGTTTGAATCCTGCGACTTGCTCTGAATTGTAAACAACGTAGTGACGTTGTAACCAGTACTGTATTGGCTTGCCTTCCTTGTCTTTGTACTTAGATGACTTGGTCTTCTTGACCAAGATAACTACAGTACCGTCACCATCAAACTCTGTATACCCAGCAGTCTCCCACTGTCTCTTAGTAGCCCAAGCTGTTGAAGTGTACTGAGCATCCCAGTTAAGTAACCAAAGGTTAATCCCATTATAGTTACGTTTGTTGAAGTAGTTATGAGGTATTCCCTTAGCCAACTTAGTTGACCAAGGTTTCATCCAGTCGGTGCCAGCCGACTCCATCAAGGCTAGTACTTCATTGTTAAGGTTTTCTATTGCTTGTTGCGCTTGTTGAGTTGATTTCATGTTTAATCTCCAAAGATTATGTATTAAAGGTTAAGTGCTTCGAGTACTGCATTACTAGGTTCTGTCGTGGCATTGAAGCAAATGCTTTGACGGAATTTACTTTGGGCTAGTTCTAATGGATAGTCAAGCTCTTTGATGTAGCGTAGCTCTGCCTTCGGGAGTCGCTTGACTCTCATTGGCATATCCATCAATAGAACATAAATCCATTTACGACCCACCTTAGTGAGGATGCCATTTCTGACACCCTCATTACTATGGTATTTAATTACTTGCATGTTTATCCTCCTATCGTTGATAAGCTATAACATCAATGCAGTGTGCATGACACTGACGATGCCCAGCAGCTTTATAAATTGCGCACTCGTCATACCTAATATTTAGGTCAGATGATGGTGCTATGTACTCTATATCCATGTCTTCCATGAATATTGCAAGACACCTCTCATCCCAAGGGTCTACTCCACTAAAATCGTCATTGATTATAGCTGTTGCTAGTTGTTCGTTAATTGTTAATTCTAAAGTTTTCATGGTCAAACCTCCTCTTTACGTTTACGAACATAAGACTCAAAGTCATAGTAACTTATACATTCTCTAATTATTAACTCTGTTATAGATGGGTCATATAACTCATGATCTGGTGGGTATTTTGCAATACCATGTAGCAAATGTATTTGCACATTATATTCGGCAATAAATGCAGCGCATTCAATATCAAGATTATTGAAGTGGTCTGCAAGTGATGAATCAGGGTCAGCAATCATCTTGTCTAGTTTACGTTCTATTAAGTTGTTAATTTGCAGTTGTAACATGGTCAAACCTCCTAAGGTTTAGTGTTGTGGTTAATGTCTAAGACCCCACTATTGTGGGGTTTCGCCTATTGAAGGCTCATCAGTTAGACTTACTCAATGACTAAAGGGTCATTACCATGAACCCTGCAAATGACAGGGTCATTGGTTTCAATCCAAACTTTAGCACCACAAGATAGTGGTTTGTCTGGTGAGTAGATTACTTTAGTAATGCCACAGACTTCAGCCTCATGACAGTAAGTATTTGACTTTGAAGTCTTGACAGTAATGCAAGGCTTGGTTTCACCATGCTTTGCATTAGCTCTGATAATGTGTTGATTAACATGGATTCTTTTGAGCATATTAACTCCTATTGTTGGTTAAGTTTACGTTCTAGTGTTTCGACTAAGTCTTTCTTAGTCCAGCCTGTAGCAATTCGTTTTCCAGTGGTGCTGTCAATGGCTGTCCAGTCCATTAGCTTTCTGACTTGAATGTGCTCTAAGCCTTTAACACACCATTCAGCAGTGCTGTAACCGAAGCCGTTGCCAAGCCATGCAACACTGTCTGTTTTGGTTAGTCTTACTTTGATCATGTTTACTCCTTTAGTGGTATTGACCTACAAGGTCAAAAGTTTCTAAGTATTGATAATACGTGTCGATTATCTCTTGGTCATCAGTGTCCCAGACTATGTCTGATAACTGGCTCAGTAACTCTCTGACTACGTCAGTTGGATAGTTACCAAGTACTTCGTGTGTGTACAACTCTTCAATGATTTTATTTACGTTTAACATTGTTAAACCTCCTAAGGTTTGGTATTGATAAAATCATGCC